>Ga0315553_10000015_pt1 | contig 135289 bp, 134 predicted proteins | sample SalMarSW160140MG_FD_203099 | JGI IMG/M metagenome (GOLD analysis project Ga0315553, IMG submission 203099) | Salt marsh sediment microbial communities from the Plum Island Ecosystem LTER, Massachusetts, United States - Salt Marsh Sediment SW1601-40 ... | reverse complement strand
GGACATTCAGACCAAGCTCAAGACCCTCGACTGCTATCGGGGAAAGATCGACGGCGACTGGGGCGCCGGCACGCGCCACGGCGTCGAAGGCTTCAACCAGATCGCCAATCTCGACCTGAACGCCGATAAGCCGGAGCAGGCGACGCTCGATGCGCTCGCGGCCTGGAAGGGCGAGCGCTGCCCGGCCAGGGTGATCGTGCACCGGAACCGGGCGCCCGCCCCCTCGGCGACGACGCCGAAGACACAAGCCAAGACGAAAAAGGTCTACCCGGCGAAGCCGAAGCAAGCACAGCAGACAGCGCCACACGACTTCGAAACCGACGCAGTGCACAAGAACTTGCGGCCGGCGCGCTAGCGACCGTCCAATCGAGAAATCTTGAGCCGGTCGACGAGGATGTCGCCACGCATCCAGCTTTTCAGCTGGTTGAGATCGAGCGCGCTTTCGCGCCGGGCCGCAATCAAGGGTACGTTTCGTGAACATCTGTTTGATTGGCGCGTGCAGTGCTCCGGTTGAACGCCGGGGCCGGGACCAAGCCTAGGGCAAGTTGCCACTGGAGCGGCTCAGCAGCAGCGGCTAGGGTCTGCCGGCCGGGTCTCAGCTGTCGGCCAAGATAGGCAAAGAAACGCAACGGGATGGGTCAACGCTTCCTCTATGTCCTCCTGGTGGGGACGGTGATCGTCGCGTCTCTTGCCTTGCGGGTTTGGGACCCGAGCCCGGTCGCGCGCTTACGCGCGCTCGTCTTCGATGCCTATCAGCGCGTGGATCCGCGCAGCTTCGATCCATCGTTGCCGGTACGGATCGTCGATGTCGACGAGGAGTCGCTCAAGAAGATCGGCCAGTGGCCCTGGCCGCGCAGCGTGCTCGCCCAACTTGTCCAGAAGCTCGGGCAAGAGGGCGCGGCCGCCATCGCTTTCGATATCGTGTTTCCCGAGCCCGACCGCATGTCGCCCGCCAATGCCGTGAAGTATTGGCCGCCGTCGCCGGCGCTCGACAGCCTCAAGGCGGAGGTGATGAAGCTTCCCTCCAACGATCAAAAATTTGCCGAAGCGATCGGCAAGGCGCCTGTCGTGCTCGGCTTCATCGCTTCGCCGAATAACGACACGCTACCGGAAACCAAAGCCGGATTTTCCTACGGCGGCGACGACCCCCGGCTTTTCGCGCCCTACTATCCTGGCGCCGCGGCAAGCTTGAAAGAGCTGCAAGACCCGGCGCAAGGCGCGGGCGCACTGAACTGGATTCCGGAATTCGACCAGATCATCCGCCGCATGCCCATCGTGGTGCGGATCGGAGATACGCTTTACCCGTCGCTTGTCGCCGACGTGCTACGCCTTGCCCAAGGGGCGTCCACCTACGTCGTCAAGTCGTCCGGCGCCAGCAGTGAGAAATCCTTCGGCGAGAAGACCGGCATCGTCAAAGTCCGCATCGGCGACTTCGAGATCCCGACCGAAGCCAACGGCCAAATGTGGATTCGTTTCACGCCGCAGTCCAAGGAGCGCTATCTCCCCGCCTGGAAAGTGCTGAACGGCAAGATCGGCCAGGATCAGATCGAGGGCCGTATCCTCCTTGTCGGCACGAGTGCTGCGGGCCTGCTCGATCTTCGCGCCTCCCCGCTCGAGGCCTCCATTCCCGGCGTCGAGCTGCACGCCGAGGCCATCGAACAGATTCTGCAAGGCGCCTTTCTCTTAAGGCCAGACTTCGCCACCCCCGCCGAGCTTCTCTATATTCTCGTGCTGGGCACCCTCATTGCCGTTCTCATCTACCGCACCGGCGCGCTCGGTGGCGCTGTCCTCGGCGCTATCGCGATCGCGGGCGTGATCGGCTTCTCCTGGTATGCGTTCGATATGTTGGGCTGGCTTGTCGATCCCATCTATCCGGCGATCGCGCTCTCGGCCATCTATCTCGCCGGCTCATTGTTCATGTTCTTGCGCACCGAGCGGGAGCGGAACCGCGTGCGCAACGCCTTCTCGCACTACATGGCGCCGGCACTGGTAAAGCGGCTGGCCGACGATCCCGGCAAGCTCAAGCTCGGCGGCGAGACCCGCGACATGACGCTTCTCTTCAGCGACGTGCGCGGCTTCACCACCATCTCCGAAGGGCTCGACGCGGAGGAGCTTACGCGCTTCCTGAACGGGCTCTTCACGCCGCTCAGCAACATCGTCCTCGACGAGCAAGGCACTATCGACAAGTTCATGGGCGATGCGTTGATGGCGTTCTGGAACGCGCCGCTCGACGATACCAATCATCCAGGCCACGCCTGCAGCGCGGCGCTCCGCATGATGCGCGAGATGGACATCTTGAATGCACGCTGGCGCGACGAGGCGGCGGCGAAGGAGCGGCCGTTCAAGGAGGTCAAGCTCGGCATTGGCCTCAACACCGGCCTGTGCTGCGTCGGCAATCTCGGCTCCGATACCCGCTTCGACTATTCGGTGATCGGCGACAACGTCAACATCGCCTCGCGCCTGGAGGGCCAATCGAAGACCTACGACCTGATGACGATCGTGGGCCCGGAGACCACAGCTCGGGCCCCGGACTTCGCCTTCTTGGAGATCGACCTCCTGAAGGTGAAGGGCAAGACGGCGGCGACGCGCATCTTCACGCTTCTCGGCGATTCCGCTCTCAAGGAAAGCCGTTCGTTCATCGACCTCACAGCCCGACACGGCGAGTTCCTGGCCAAGTACCGGGCTAGGGACTGGGATGCGGCCGAAGGTTTGAGCCATGAGTGCGAGAAGTTAGACGGCGTCCAGCTCAACCGCCTTTATGCGCTCTATCGCGAGCGGATTGCGGCATTCCGCGTCACCCCGCCCCCGCCCGATTGGGACGGCACGGCCGAGGCCTTGTCGAAGTAGCGCGATGCCACAGACAGCGATCCTCCTCCTCGCCGCGGTCGGCGTCCTCATGCTGAAGCACACGGCCGCCGACTTCTTCCTCCAGACCCCGTTTCAGTATTGCAACAAGGGGATTTACGGCCATCCGGGCGGCTTCTTGCACGCGGGCATCCACGTCGCGCTGACGCCGCTCGTCTATCTCGTGATCGCGCCGGCTTCGCTGCTGCTCGCCGTTTCCATCGCGCTTGGCGAGTTCGTCGTGCACTACCACATCGATTGGGCCAAGGAGCAGATCACCCGCCGCCGCGGCTACACGCCCCAGACGCCACGCTTTTGGCACGCGCTCGGCATCGACCAGCTCCTGCACGGGCTGACCTATCTTGTCATCGTCGGCGTGTTGGTCTGGGCTGCGAGCTAGAGCAGAGCCGAGATCTCGCGATTGGCGAATTCGAGCCGGTCGGAAAGCAGCCGGATGATCAGCTTGTGGAGCGCCGCGGCCGCCGCGGGGTCCTTCTCCTGCATCTGATCGAACGCTTCGCGCGTCAGCCGGTAGACCAGGGTCGGTTCCTCGGCAACTACGTTCGCCGTGCGCGGCATATGCCGATAGAAGCCCATCTCGCCCACGACCGTGTGGCCGATCATGCGCCGGAGCCGGATGGGACGGCCATGCTCGCCGATAATGGTGATGGCCACGCAACCCGACGCCTGGAAGACCACCGAGTCCGACGGTTCCCCCTGCTTGAACAAGAACTGCCCGTTGTCCAGCTCCTGGCGCTGCATGAAGGGCGCGATACGGTCGAAGTCGATCTTCCCGCCAAACTCTTTTTGCAACCACGTCTCGAAGCTGTGCGTGGAGGCATCGCCGACCTCGTGATAGAGGAGCAACATGTCCTCGCACCATTCGACGGCCTCGTTGCGGGTACCGAATTTCTGATGCGGCCGCGCGGCGCCGAAGAAGCCGGCGCGCTCGAAGCCCGTGCCCATGGCATCGCTCAGCCCGGAAAATGCCAGCGTCACGCCGTGCTCCTCGCAAAAGTTGCGAAGTTTGACCAGACTCAGCACGGCCGAGGTGTCGAGGCCTTGCACCGCGCCGAAGTCGAGCACGATGTAGCCGACTGGCTTCTCCGTCTGGTCCTCGATGACCCGCTTGATGCGCTCGAACAGGCCGTTGGACGAGCCGAAGAAGATGAAGCCGGAGAGCCAGAACACGTGGACGCGCTTGCCCTCCTCATGCAGAAGGCGCGTTTGCTCCGGCGAGCGCTCCACATTGCTCGCGAACTCGTAGCGCGTGAGGTGACGGCGGATCACGCCGATGCGGCTATAAGAGAGTGCAAAGAGGAGACAGGCGCCGATGACGCCCAGCACAACGCCCATGAAGTAGCCGAAGTTGATGATGACGAGCATCATGGCGATGGCGAGCGCCCCGTCCGCCCATGAGCGCTGAGCCGGAGATGCGGTGAGCTCGGCGAAGATGACCACGCCGAGATAGGCGAGCATCCCCCCGAGTATGGACTTTGGTACGAAACCGCCGACATCGACGCCGGAGAACAGGATGATGGCGGCGACGATGCCCACGATCGCGCCGGCCCATCGGGTCGTGGCTCCCGACTCATCGAGCAGCAAGCATGCGTTCATGGAGAGAGACCCACCAAATCCGCCGAACACCGAGGCGAGGAAGTTGGCGAGGCCGTTGGAGCGAAATTCCTGGTCGAGGTCGCCGCTCTTTTGGCGCGCGACCTCGAGACTCGATACATCGAGCAGAAGCGCGATGGCCATGACGCCGCAGAACGAACCAATTTCGGCACTGCTCTGGGCAATCACGCCCCAATCGACCTGCTCACCGATCATGGCGCTGATCGGCCACCACAGCGTGAGCTTGCCGAGGCTCGGCAGGAACCAAGCCTCGCGCACGGCTTCGTCCTGGACGAACCCGAACAGGACTACGTCAAGCACAAGGAGGAAGACGAAGAAGGCGATCGGCAGAGCGAGGTAACTCGGCAGAAACCGCGCCAATACTGGGATCGATATGGCGAACAAGACCCCGACCACGATCTGCGGGCCGTAGTTCCACGAGTAGAGGGGCTCCCAGCTCTCGGGCGACAGCGACAGATTGGTTTGAGTGACCACCTCCACGCCGCCAGTGATCAGGAGCCAGCCGGAGGCCGCAAGGAAGCCGCCGATAACCGGATACGGGATGAAGCGCAGCCACTGGCCAAGCTTGAGCGCGCCTATGCCATAGAAGAGGACGCCGGTGAGGAATGTACTGACCGAGAGCGCGACCAGGATATTGATGATGATCTGCGCGTTGCTCGCGCCCTTCGCGGCGAGCGCCGTGGAGATCGACGCCGCGAGCACGCTCATGACCGCGACAGCGGGCGAATCAGGTCCGCCGATGACCGGAGAGAAAGTCGAGGTCAGGGCGATAACCACGCAGGTCACCACCGTTCCCATGATCAGCCCGGCAAGTCCGAGAGAAAAGCCGCCCGCGATGTCGCCCGTAAAGATCAGCGCAGCAAAGGAGATACAATAGGCGATCTGCACCACGGCAGAGATGATGCCGGCCAAAGCATCGCGCCCGAGCGTTGACGCTTCGATGTTGCGCGGGCGCTTGAGCGCCAAATTCGCGAGGAGCGACAAGGGCGTTATGTGGAAAGTTTAAGGGTTGGGCTACGGCCGATCATGGCCGTGGGCTGCGACAATGCAAGGCAAAAATGGCAAACAGAGGGTGCCCGACCCCGCGACAGATCAGCGTTGCGGCCCCGAACGCCTGAGGCGCTCGGCCAGCGTGCGCATGACCGCAATGGCGAAGAACGGCGTCTCGTGCACCAGGAAGAGAAAGCTCTTCTCGTTGATGGGCGCGAGCTCGCATGCCGTCTTGGCGCGGGCCGTGGCGCTCCGTGGCTCTCCGTCGATTAGGGCCATCTCCCCGAAGATGCCCCCGCCGGACAGGGTCTCGACCACCTCGCCGCTCCGCTCGATCTCGACGTCGCCGGAGTGGACCACGTACATGTGCTCGCCCTTGTCGCCTTCCGCGAAGATCACCTCACCGGAACCGTAGGTGGTCAGCGGAAAGCGCGCATTGGCGAGCAGACTGAGATCGATCCCAGGGATGATCATGGCGAGACGTCCTCTTGCCGTGGATCTCGATAAGCGATGCTATTCTAAGCTAAGAGGGGAGCGTGAACAGATCGAGCGGCGCCCGCCCGCCTGGCGTTGCCCGGCCTGTGCCCGCCACTTTTGGGTTCCACCGCGCCGGGTCCAAACCCATCTCCACCGTCCACTTGCCGTCGCGCGTGGGCTCTTGCGTCGCTTTCGACAAGAGCCCGTTGAACGCGAAGCGAGGGACCACCATGAAGCCGAGCTGGCTCAATTGTCCCGTCATGCGCTTGCCGTCATTGAGCGCGAAGCCCCAATGCTGGAGATGGCAGCTCAGCGCGACGAAGCCGACATTCGCAGCGTCCCGCTCTCGGGAGAACATGGCGTCGGTGAAGAACGCCTGCCCGATGGCGAGCCCGTAAAGGCCGCCGGCGAGGCGTTCGGAGCGATCCCAAACCTCGATTGAGTGGGCATAGCCCGCTGCGTGAAGCGCGATGAAGGCGTCTGCGACTTCGGACTCCGGCGCGCACGCGCGCACGACGCCGGCAAAGTCCTCATCGAAGGACACGCCGTAAGTTCGGGTCTGCAACAGCCGCCATACGCGCGGCGACACGTAGGCGTTCTCCGGGAACGATACCATGCGCTCCGCAGGCGCCCACCATCGCCCCTCGGAGGGGTAGAGACCTTTGGCATAGGCCGCGATCAATGTCGGCACACTCAAATCCGTGCACGTGCCTGCCAGCCCTTCCGGATGCGGCAGTGCCTTGTCCGGGTCGGGCAGCCCGCGGCCGTACCCGACAAAGTGCCTGGCGAGCATCGCCAGCGCTGCCGGCTTGCCCGAAAGCCCCGAGGTCACGAGGCGACGCGATACTCGACTGATCACTCGTCAGCTCCCTACGCACAGCCGGAGGCCAGGCACAGCCGACCTGCCGAGCCCGGAGCTTGCCTGCAAAAGGATTCCTAACGGGTTAACACTGAGGCACCCTGGCATTCGGGCCGGCCGTCACGCCTTGCCGCTCCGCACCCGCGCCACCGCCTCGAGCCAGCCCGCATAGCGGGCCTCGCGCGCATCCGCGCTCATCTGCGGCTCGAAGATCCGGGACGGCGTCCAGGCATCGGCCAGCGCTGCATCGTCGCCGTAGAACCCGACCGCCTGGCCCGCGTGATAGGCCGCGCCGAGCGCGGTGGTCTCTGGCATCGCTGCGACCTCGACCCGCTCCCCCAGGATGTCGGCAAGGCGCTGCATCGCCCAGGCATTCGCCGTCATGCCGCCGTCGACGCGCAGCGCGCGCGTCGGCTCGATGCCGCTCACCGCCATGTCCTGGCGCATGGCGGTCAGGAGATCGCGGGTCTGGAATGCGACGGCCTCGAGCCCCGCGGCCACGATGTCGGCCTTCGACGCGGCGCGGCTCAATCCGACAATAGCGGCCTTCGCTTCCGCATCCCAGAACGGCGCGCCGAGCCCCTGGAACGCCGGCACGAGATACACCCCTGCATTCGGATCGGCATTTCGCGCCAGCGTCTCACTCTCCTCGGCCGTGGCGATCAGGCCGAGACTGTCGCGCAGCCACTGGACCGTGGCACCGGCCATGAAGATCGCGCCTTCGAGCGCGTAGGCGCGCACGCCCTCACGCTGATGCAGGATCGTCGACAGCATGCGCGTTGCCGATGCCAACTTCTCGCCGCCCGTGTTGGCGACCACGAAGCAGCCCGTGCCGTAAGTCGCCTTCAACATGCCGGGTTGAAAACACGCTTGCCCGTAGGCCGCGGCCTGCTGATCGCCGGCTACGCCCCGGATGGGCAGCGCCACGCCGAAATGCTCCGCGGACGTCTCCCCGAAATCGCCCTGGCTGTCGCGCACCCCGGGCAACATTGCGCGCGGAATCCCGAGCCGGTCGAGCAGGCGCGCGTCCCACGTTCCGCTTCTGATATCGAACAGCTTTGTGCGCGCGGCGTTCGTCGCATCGGTGATGTGCAGCGCCCCGCCCGTAAGCTTGAACAGGAGAAAGCTGTCGATGGTGCCAAAGCACACCTCCCCCCGCGCCGCCCGCGCGCGCAAGCCGGGCACGTTGTCGAGCAGCCATGCGAGCTTCGTCGCCGAGAAATAGGGATCGATGACGAGTCCCGTGGTCTCGGCCACATGCGCAGCCCAGCCTTCCCGCTCGAGCGTGTTGCAGAGCGGTGCCGTGCGCCGGTCCTGCCACACGATGGCGTTGGCCAGCGGTTTGCCCGTCGCCCGGTCCCACACGACGGTGGTCTCGCGCTGATTGGTGATGCCGATGGCGGCGATGGAGTGCGCGCCGGTATCCTTTAGCACCGTGCGGCAGACCTGAAGCACGGCCCGCCAGATCTCCTCCGGGTCGTGCTCCACCTGCCCCGGCGCCGGATAGATCTGGGTGAGCGGAACCTGCGCTGTCGCCTTCGGCTGTCCCCGTTCGTCGAACAGGATCGCGCGCGTGCTCGTCGTCCCCTGATCGATGGCAAGGACATAGCTCTCGCTCATGGCGTCACGGCGCCCGCGGTCTCGCTCACGATCCACGCGCAATACTCGGCGCTGCCGCCCTCCGTCGGCAGGACGAGCAGCGCCGGCACCTCGTAAGGATGCAACCGCTTGGTCTCGGCCATCACCTGGTCGGCGAGCCCGGCCCGCGTCTTGATGATCATCGCGACCTCGTTCGCCTCCTCCCGCGCGCCCTTCCACTCGAAGATCGAGATCATGCCGGGGAACATGTTGACGCAAGCCGCGAGCCGCGCCGCCACCAGCGCGGCCCCGACCCGCTTGGCGTCCTCGAGGCTCGGGAAAGTCGCGTAGATCAGGACTGGCCGGTCTTTGTTCTCCATAGAGCCACCATTCACCGTGGTTTGAGACACTTGCATGATTTGGGTGCCACAGCTTTATAGTGCCCCCTTCCAAAGGCCGGTCCAAGCGCATCGAACTCGATCATGGCACGCTTCGAAAAAATTGCATTCGTCGCCAGCGAGACAGAGGAGGCTGCAGACGCATTCAGGGCGCTTTCCAAGCGCTATGGCAACGTCGCGCCCGAAGCGGCCGACGTGATCGTCGCGCTCGGCGGGGACGGTCTCATGCTCCAGACCATGCACCATCACCTTACGAGCCGCATCCCCATTTACGGCATGAACCGGGGCTCGGTGGGCTTTCTGCTCAACGACTATCGGGAGAACGAGCTGAAAGAGCGGCTCGAGCTGGCGGAGGTCACGGTCATCCACCCTCTCCGCATGACGGCTCACGGCATCAAGGGGGCGACCCATGAGGCGCTCGCCATCAACGAGGTGTCTTTGTTCCGGCAGATCTATCAGGCTGCCAAGCTCAGGATCACGGTCGACGACACGGTTCGCCTCAGCGAGCTCATCTGCGACGGCGTGCTCGTCGCCACGCCTGCCGGGAGCACCGCGTATAATCTCTCGGCGCATGGGCCGATCCTGCCGATCACCGCACCGCTGCTCGCCCTCACCCCGATCTGCCCGTTCCGGCCGCGCCGCTGGCGCGGCGCGCTCCTGCCGAACGAAGCGCAGGTGACGATCGACGTGCTGGAGCCCGACAAGCGCCCCGTGAGCGCCGTGGCCGACCACACCGAGTTCCGCAACGTCGTCTCGGTCGAGGTGAAGGAGGAAAGCAAGATCGACATCTTCATGATGTTCGATCCCGGCCATACCCTGGCCGAACGCATCCTCGCCGAGCAGTTCGGCTACTGAGGCGCCTTCACGGCCGCGACAGCTCGAACACCTCGTCGATCACCGCATAGTCGCCATAGCCGAGCCGCGCGATGGGCTTGACCTTGGTCACGTCCACCTTGTCGCCGACGATCACGGCATCGTCGATATGCACGCCGACCACTTGGCCCAACACGATGGCGTGCGTGCCCGGACCGCCGTTGGGGCCAGGCAGGTCGATGGTGCGCCAATAGCGGCATTCGAAGGCCACCGGCGATTCCGCGACCCGCGGCGGCGAGACGAGCTTCGACGGTGCCGGCGTGAGCCCGGCGAGCGCCATCTCGTCCACCTCCGGCCCCACATGCTGCGAGGTCCGGTTCATGGCCTCGCGCAAATCATAAGTGGCGAGGGAGCACACGAACTCGCCGGTCTCCTCGGCATTGCGCTGGCTGTCCTTCCGGCCACCCGAGGAGAACATCACGAAATGCGGGTCGGTGGAGACGGCGTTGAAGAAGCTGTACGGCGCGAGATTGACGACGCCGTTCTTGCCGAGCGTCGAGATCCAGCCGATGGGCCGTGGCGCCACCACCGCCTTGAACGGATCCCATTTGAGGCCGTGCGTGTTGGCAACCGCGTCGTAGAACATCAGAAATCCTCAAGGGGCGGGAGGCTCAAGGCCGCCACGACGTGACGATGTCGGCAAGCGCTGGCCGCTCCCGCTCGTCGGGCTTCTCCTTCGCGGTGCCGATATAGACGAACCCAGCGACGCGCTCGTTGTCGGCGAGCCGGAGCACCTTCCGTACGCCGTCGCTATAGGCATACCACTCGGTAATCCATTGCGCACCGTAGCCGAGCGCCGTCGCCGCCACGATCAGGTTCTGACACGCGGCCCCGGCGGACAGCACCTGCTCCCATTCCGGCGCGGCGGGGTTCTTGACGACCCTCGAGATGACGGCAATGACGAGCGGCGCGCGCAGGAAGCGCTTGGCTTCGGTCTCGAGGCGGAACGCGCTCGGGTCCGGCTCCTCGTTGCGGCACGCCGCGGCGAGCGCTTCGCCGAACGCCTCCCGCGCCGCGCCCTGAAACAGCACGAAACGCCACGGCACGAGCTTCTTGTGGTCGGGCACGCGCGCCGCGGCGGTAAGGATCTGCTTGATTTCCGCCTCGCTCGGACCCGGTTCCCCGAGTGCGTTGGCGGAGACGGAGCGGCGGGTCAGGAGGTGGGCCAAAGTGGGGTTCGACATGAGCCTCATGCTATTTCGCTAAAGCCATGCTCCCTATCGCGAATCAAGGCCTCGAACAATGTCGGAACTTGCGTCGAAATAGCTCTTTCCGCTTCAAAAATCGGCCTCATTCACGGCCGAATTTCGATCCGTGTTCCGCGCCCGAAGCCTGTATAAGGGTGGGCGGCTGACTTGATCGGGTGAGAAACGCTATGCGGGGGAAACGCTTCGCGGCGCTGAAGCTGTTGCTTTTGGCCGCTTGCTTCCTTGGCGCCGGCATCGCGGCCGCCGAGGACGCCCCCCTGTCGAGCCGGGCACCCACGGTCCTCGTACTCGACGGCTCCAAGAGCATGGCCGCCAAAATCGGCGACACGGTCAAGCTCGACGTTGCGCGCGACGGGCTCCGGCAATCCGTCACCGACTATGCCGAACGTCTCTCCTTCGGCCTCGTGGCCTTCGGCCACCGCAAGGCATCGAACTGCGCCGACACAGAGATCCTGGCGAAGCCCGGCGCGCTCACCGCGGAGACCGCCGAGAAGCTCCTCGACGGCATCAAGGCCAAAGGGCAAGCGCCCGTCGCCGCGGCCATCAGCGATGCGGCGAGCCTGGCGCAATCGTCCAGTGAGCCTCTCGACGTTGTCCTAGTCGCCGACGGGGGCGATAGCTGCGATGCGGATATCTGCGTTACCGCCGATGCGCTGAAGCAGAAGGCGAAAGGCTTGCGCATTCACGTCGTGGGCTTGAGCGACAAATCGGAAGATCTCCAGCCGCTGGCCTGCATTGCCGCCGCGACCGGCGGTAAGTTCGTCGCCGCTACCAGCGAGAACGCCTTCGAGGAAGGGCTCAAAGCCGTATTCGAGACGATCGGGCGTCCGGCTGCGACCGAGGCGGTCGCCGTGAACGCGGCCGACACGCACGATGACACCGTGCCCGGACAAAAGGCGATCCAGACAGCTCCAGGCGAGACAGCGGTGCTCAAGTCCGGCGGGGCGCCGCAGACGCTCGTGCAGCGCACGCCGCCGCCAGAGCCGCAGAAGCCGGTTCCGGTGACTTTCCGGGCGCTCATCACCGATGTCGGCCCGAAGCTGAATTCGGGCATCACTTGGCGCATATACGATGCAAAGCCTTCCACCGATGGCAGCTACCCGCTCATCAGCACCCATCGCGAAGCCACGCCGACTGCAGCCCTTCCTCCCGGCGAATACCTCGTCAACGCCGCCTACGGACTCTCCAATCTCACCAGAAAGATCAAAGTGGAGGGCGGCGAGTCCCTCGACGAGAAGTTCGTTCTCAACACCGGCGCCCTCGCCTTGCGCGGCGTGCTGGCGAATGGGCAGGAGTGCCCCGAAGGCAGCGTCCGCTTCGACATCCTCTCCGACGAGGAGGACCAGTTCGGCAAGCGGCGCACGATCCTCGCGGATGCCCCGGGCCACACTGTCATCCGGCTCAATGCCGGCGCCTATCACATCGTCAGCCTCTATGGGGATACGAACGCCAAAGTGGACGCCGATGTGACGGTCGAGCCGGGGCGGATCACCGAGGCCACCATCAAGCATACCGGCGCAAAGATCACCTTCCGCCTCGTCCAGAGCTTGGGCGGCGAGGCGTTGGCCAACACGAAATGGACGATCCTCACCTCGGCCGGAGACACGGTGAAATCGGCCGTGGGCGCGCTCCCCACCCACATCCTCGCCGCCGGCAGCTATGCCGTGATCGCCGATCACGCCGGCGAGAAATACACCCGGAAATTCTCTATCGAGCCTGGCGCCGACAAGCAGATCGAGGTGGCCATCGACGACGGGCCGACCTCGCCGGAGGCGCTAAAGGTCCTGCTCGATCCGCCTGAGCCGCCGACGCCCGGAACGGGAACGCTTGCCGGCGAAGGCGGCGGGGGTGCGGTCGGGTTCGACGGTTTCTCCTCGCGGCCGGCCGATCCCAACGCGCCGTTGCTCAATCCCGGCACGCTGTTCCGTCCCTCCGCCCAGTGAGCCTTACGCGGCCGCGGCGGTACGGTTTGCCTTACGCAGGTCGGGCGGCACGGCCTCGTCGACGAGCGTCTTGACCGCGTCGTCGAGCGTCATGACCTCTTGCTTCTGCGAGCCGAGACGGCGCACCGATACGGTGCCTTCCTCCGCCTCGCGTTTGCCGACCACAAGCATGATCGGCACCTTCGCCACCGAGTGCTCGCGCACCTTGTAGTTGATCTTCTCGTTGCGGAGATCGGCCTCGGCGCGCAGGCCCGCCTCTTTCAGACGCGCCAGCACCGTCTCGGCGTAAGCATCGGCGTCCGACACGATGGTGGCGACCACGGCTTGCGTCGGCGCGAGCCACAGCGGGAGATGGCCGGCATAGTGCTCGATGAGAATGCCCGTGAAGCGCTCGAGCGAGCCGAACATGGCGCGGTGGATCATCACCGGCACCGCCTTCTCGCCGTCGGGCCCGATATAGAACGCCCCGAGCCGCTCCGGCATGTTGAGGTCCACCTGGACCGTGCCGCACTGCCAATCGCGGCCGATGGCATCGCGCAGGACATATTCGAGCTTCGGCCCATAGAACGCGCCCTCGCCCGGGTTGAGCTCATAGCGCAAGCCCGCCGCCTCCACCGCGCGCTTCAGCGCCGCTTCCGCCTTGTCCCACACCGCATCGGCGCCGACCCGCTTCTCCGGCCGGTCGGAGAACTTGATGCGCACGTCCTCGAAGCCGAAGTCTCGGTAGATCGACAGCATCTGCTCGTTGAGCCTCACGCACTCCTCTGTGATCTGGTCCTCGGTGCAGAAGATGTGCGCGTCGTCCTGGGTGAAGTGGCGCACGCGCAAAAGCCCGTGCAGCGCGCCGGAAGGCTCATAGCGATGCACCTTGCCGAATTCGGCAATGCGCAGAGGGAGATCGCGATAGCTCTTAAGACCGTTCTTGAAGATCTGCACATGGCCCGGGCAGTTCATGGGCTTGCAGCAATAGACGCGCTCGTCAGGCGTCTCGGCGATGTACATGTTCTCGGCGAACTTCTCCCAATGGCCCGACTGCTCCCAGAGCTTGCGTTCCATCATGTCGGGTGAGTTCACCTCGAGATAGCCCCAGTCGCGCTGGCGGCGGCGCATGTAGCCGATCAGCGATTGGAACAGCGCCCAGCCCTTGGCGTGCCAGAACACCGCGCCCGGCGCCTCTTCCTGGAAGTGGAACAGGTCCATCTCGCGGCCCACGCGCCGGTGGTCGCGCTTCTCCGCCTCTTCCAGCTGATGCAGATAGGCCTTGAGGTCTTCCTCGCTCGCCCACGCCGTGCCGTAGATGCGCTGGAGCATGGGATTGTTGGAATCGCCCCGCCAATAGGCGCCGGCGATCTTGAGCAGCTTGAAGCCTTTGCCGATGCGGCCCGTGGTGTCCATATGCGGCCCGCGGCACAGATCAAACCAATCGCCCTGGTGATAGACCTTGACGTCCTCGCCTTCCGGGATCGCGTCGACGAGCTCGACCTTGAAATTCTCGCCCTTCTCGGCGAACACCTTCCTCGCCTTGTCGCGGCTCCAAATCTCGACCGTGAAGGGATGATTGGAGGCGATGATCTCGGCCATCTTCTTCTCGATGACCGGCAGATCCTCGGGCGTGAAGGACTCCTCGCGCGCGAAGTCGTAATAGAAGCCGTTCTCGATCACCGGGCCGATCGTGACTTGCGTGTCGGGGTAGAGCGCCTGCACGGCCTCCGCCATGACATGCGCCGCATCGTGCCGGATCAGCGTGAGCGCCTCCGGGTCGGACCGGGTGATGATGCGGATCTTGGCGTCGCTCTCGATCGGCTCGCCGAGATCGCGCAACTTGCCGTCGATCTCGACGGCAACGGCGTTCTTCTCGAGCGATTTGGCGATCTGGCCCGCAACGTCCTTACCCGTGACTCCAGGTTTGAAGTCGCGCGCGGAACCATCAGGAAATGTCAGGGAAATCATCTTGTCTCTCCTCTCACTCCTGCGTACCAGCGCAGGTAAGATGGAATTCGCTGTGCGGGGCCGCTTCTAGCGGGAATCGGCCGGCACGTCACTCGTATTTAGGCGCCAGCGGCCGTAGCGCCAAGGGGCCAGGCGATGCTGCTCGTGGGTGAGGTCCGGCACCGGATCGAAGCCGTGGCTGCCCCAGGGATGACAGCGGCAGAGCCGGGCGAGCGTAAGCCAACCGCCCTTCCATGCGCCGTTCCTCTCGATCGCCTCCCGCGCATAATCGGAGCAGGTCGGCAGGTGCCGGCAATTGGCGCCGACGAGCGGCGAAAGCGTATAGCGGTACGCCATGATAGGCGCCAGGAGCAGCGCCTTGGCGACGTCGCGGCTGAACCGGGACACCGCGCCTTTCTGGAGGTTAGCCATTGTCTGAGGCGGCGTGCTCTTGCGCATGGTCGCCGCGCCGCTTCGCCTCGATCTGCGCGATGGCGTCCTCCACGGCATCGAACACGAGCAGGGTCGAGGCGTGGCGCGCCTTGTAGTCGCGCACGGGCTCGAGCAGCGCGAGATCCTTCCATTTGCCGTCCGGCGGCTTCCCGCCCTCTTTGAGCATCTTGCGCATGGCCGCGCCCACTTCCCGGAGCTCCGCCGCCTTCGACCCGACGATCTCCCGGCCCATGATCGAGGCCGCGGTTTGGCCCAACAGGCAAGCCCGAACCGTCTGGCCGTAATCGGTCACCACGTCCCCGTCCATGACGAGGTCGATGCCAACCCGGCTGCCGCAGAGCTTGGAATGCGCCGTGGCTGTGGCCTGGGGCGCCGACAACCGCTCCGTGCGCGGCATGGCCGCAGCCAAATCAAGCAGTTGCTGGCTATAAATGTCGTCCGGCAAGGTCATCTTGTCATCCATCGTCAACCCGGCTCGCCTTGCAGGCTGATTTCACGCATTATATATGCATCCGGGGACGGGACGGCCACGCGCCCCATGTCGCGCCTGAGAAATTAGCCAGATAAGGAAGCTTCAAGTCATGGACGCCACAACGAAAGACAGGCGAAGCACGCTCTACGCCGGCATCGAAATCGGCCGTGGCCCTCAGATCACCCGCCCCTCGCGCGAGAAGGCCGAGGAGGCCGTGCGCACGCTGATCGCCTATGCTGGCGACGATCCGGCCCGCGAGGGCCTGCGCGACACGCCCCGCCGCGTCACGAGCGCCTATGACGAGTTCTTCGCCGGTTATAAGGAGGATCCCTTCGAAGTCCTGTCGCGGACCTTCGACGAGGTCGCGGGCTATGACGACATCGTCATGCTGCGCGACATCGAGCTTCACTCCCATTGCGAGCACCACATGATCCCCTTCATCGGCAAGGCGCATATCGCCTACTTTCCGACGGATCGCGTGGTCGGCTTGTCCAAGCTCGCCCGCGTGGTCGAGGTGTTCGCCCGCCGTCTGCAGACGCAAGAGACCATGACCGCCCAGATTGCCGAGACCATCGACAGGGTGCTGAAGCCCAAGGGGGTCGCGGTGATGATCGAGGCCGTGCACCAGTGCATGTCGATCCGCGGCGTGCGGAAGCCTGACGTGGCCACGATCACCACGCAGTTCACCGGCATCTTCAAGGAGGATCCGGCGCAGCAGGCGCGCTTCATGAAGCTTGCGACCGAGCGCGGCCGTTTGTAGGCCGAGAGCCCCGGCCGCGAAGGATTTAGTCGCGGTGACCAAAGCCGACGTCTTCCCCAGGATCGACGACAAGACCGCGCGCGAGGAAGGAAACGTCTTCGCGCCGGAATTCGACGCGCACGGTCTCCTGCCCGTCATCGTCACCTCCGCCGAGACCGGCGAGGTGCTGATGTTCGCCTATATGAATGCCGAGGCCCTGGCGCTTTCTCTCAAGACCGGCGAGGCACACTACTGGTCGCGGTCCCGTAAGGCGCTGTGGCGCAAGGGCGAGACGAGCGGCAACGTTCAGCGCATCGTTGAGATGCGCACCGACTGCGATCAGGACACGCTGTGGCTGAAGGTCGAGATGGCGGGCTCGGGCGCCTGCTGCCACACCGGCCGGAAGTCTTGTTTCTATCGCGTCGTTGCACCCGCGAAGGATGCGAGCGCCGCTCCCTCCCTCATCCCCGTCGACGCGGAGCGTCAGTTCGACCCAGAGGCCGTTTACGGCCACGATGCTGTCGCAAAGGGAACCTTAAAGAGTTCATAGTACGAGTATAATCAATTAACGGCTCGCAAGCGGCCCCGCCCGAGTACACCAAGGACAACCGCCTGCGTTGATCGGACATCGTCCGGCGTGAGGCGTAAGGAATGGCAAGACCGACGATCGGCTTGGCACTTGGTGGCGGCGCGGCGCGAGGCTGGGCGCATATCGGCGTCCTGCGCAGCCTGATCGCGGCGGGCCTCGAGCCCGACATTGTCGCCGGCACCTCCATCGGCGCCGTGGCCGGCGCCTGCTACGTCACCGGCAAGCTCGATGCACTCGAGGACTTCGCCTCGACGCTCACCCGGCGCCGTGTTTTCGGCTTTCTCGACTTCAACTTTACCGGCTCCGGCCTCATCACCGGGCAGCGCCTTGGCGGCCGCTTGGAGCACCATCTCAGAGGCTGCTCCATCGAAGAGCTGGATCGGAAGTTTACCGCCGTCGCCACCGAGCTCGGCACCGGGCATGAGGTGTGGCTCAACAAGGGCGACCTCGTGACCGCTCTGAAGGCCTCGTTCGCGCTGCCGGGCATCTTCCGCCCCGTCCAGATCAATGGCCGCTGGCTGATCGACGGCGCACTCGTAAATCCGATTCCCGTCTCCGTTTGCCGCGCGCTCGGAGCCCGCATCGTCATCGCCGTCAATCTGAGCTGCGACCTGTTCAGCAAGGGTGCCGTCATTCCCAACCAAGAGGCCCTCGCCGAGCCCTTGCGCTCAGACGACTCCGCGCTTCTCAAGGGGAACGGCCGCGCCGCCGTCCATCTCTTGCACCGGCAGATTTTCGGGCGAAGCGACGGGGCGCCAGGCATGTCGGCGGTGATGATGGACGCCATCAACATCACCCAGGACCGCATCGCGCGTTCGCGCCTTGCCGGCGATCCGCCCGACATCACCATCGGCCCGCGGACCGGCCATATCGGCTTGTTCGACTTTCATCGGGCGAACGAATGCATCGTGCTCGGCGCCAAGGCGGCCGAGGCCCAGCTCGACGAAATCCGAATGGCCGTGCGGGCGCTCGCCGCTTGAACAGCGACTGTCCTCGTAGCGGGAAGGCCGTCTCGATCAGCCCGTGGTGATGTATTCGCGCATGGCCGCGGCTTCCAACTCCGCTTCGGCAATACGCATCCGCACCACGTCGCCAATCGACACCAATCCGGCAAGACGCCCCCGCTCCACCACGGGCATGTGGCGGAACCGGTGCGCGGTCATCTCGCCCATTAACCGGTCCGTCGTGTCGGACTCCCGGCAACTCACGACCGCCTTCGTCATGCAGGCCTCCACCGGCTCTGTGAGCACCGAGGCGCCAGCCCTGGCGATCTCGCGGACGATGTCCCGCTCCGAGACAATGCCAACAACCTTGCCATCGTCGTCGGCGATCACGATGCACCCAATTCGGTGGATTCCCAGTAGCCGGGCGATTTCAAGCAAGGACGCATCCGGGGGGGCGGTGAAGACCTCCCTTCCCTTCAACTTCAGGATTGCAGCGACATTCATTAGGTTTCCTCCAGCCCGGGAACTTGAGTCCCGTTTTGCTGCGACATTCTGTCCCGGAGCGAAACGGCGCGCAAGAGAACTCGGAAACAACCGTGCGTCTCCGGTGCTTAGGAAACGCGCCAGGCGTTGTCGGCGGCGCTCGTCTTGTCAAAAAAACCGAAAATGAGGAGGCCGCAAAGAAATCCGCCGATATGGGCCTCCCAAGCGATACTGCCACCCCCCGACCCTGCAAATGAGACCGAGGACAGCCCGAAATAGGCGTTCAGCACCACCCAAAACACGAGAAATCCAAGAATCCGGGGATCCCGCAAGGTGGCGCCGAGGCTTGCGAGCGGCGCGGCGACGAAGTCTGGGGTCCGCTCTCCCGGGCGCCGCCCGGCGAAGAAGATGAACCGTAAGGCCCCGGCCATCTGTCCGGAAATGGCCGCCGAGGCCCCCACAACCGGGGCCATCGCGCCCCAATGCAGAACAAGATGGGTGAGTGCCCCCGCAATGCCGCACAAAATCGAGAATGCGAAGAACCCGCGCGCGCCGATCCGCCGGGCCACGGCGCTGCCGAAGGCAAGCATCCACAAGAGGTTCACCAAGAGATGCACCCAGCCGCCATGCACAATCATGTAGGTCACAAACGAGGTGACAGCGGTGACGTAACCCCCTGGGAGTTCAGCCGCCGCGCCGCTGTAGCGAGCCGGAATGAAGGCCAGCGTCAGGAGTACGGTGAGGTCCATCTCGTCCGGCAACAGCCCCCTGAAGACCTGCACGGCAATCATGAGGCCTGCGGCCGCCACGACGGCGGCCGGCACATTGAGGATAGGTTCTCTTGCAGCCATGCGTGGATCTACCCGAAATGCCTTGGCCTACTGGAAGTGGCGTTCATCTCATCTGAGCGCTGACAACCTTAACGGCCATCAGACCTCCAAGAAGACCCCGCGCACCCGGCCCCCTGGCACACTCCCTGCTTAATAAACCGTGAGCATGCCCGCTCGGCCGTGCCAGAGCGGGATTTACCCTGGTTTGGCCCGAGGATGTGCGGGCTCGTGAGTAACGTGTAGCGTTTTGCGTCGGGTGGGTTATGCAGCAGCCAACGAGTAGGCAGCTTTACGCGTATTGGGACGGCATACGCAATGGGCGTATTGCGCCGCGCCGGTTCGAGATCGAGCCGGCGAAAATTGCGGGCCTTCTGCGCGAGACCTTCATCGCCGAGTGCACCGGTCTCCGTGCCTTCCGCTTCCGCTTGGCCGGCACGCGCATTTGCCAGCATTTCGGCCGCGAGCTTCGCGGCGTCGACTTCCTGAGCTTGTGGTCGATCGCCGATCGAGACGCCCTCGCCTCGCTCGTCCGCAACGTGCTGCAGGACGGCGCCGTTGGACACGGCGTGTTCGATGCCTATACCGAGACGCAGCGCCACGCGCGTTTTGAGTTCACCTTGATGCCGCTGATCCACACGGGCCAGACGATCAACCGGCTCCTCGGAGCGATGACCGCGATCGAGCCGCCGTTCTGGCTCGGCAGCGAGCCTTTGGCGACCTTCGAGGTGCGCGAGCTTCACCTCCACTGGCCCGACGGGGTCCCTGCCTTCATGACCAACGAGAGCGCCGAGACGGCCGCTCTCGCCCGTCGGCGCTTCCGCGTCGTGGACGGCGGGCTCTCTTAAGGGCCACAAGCAGGCTTCTTTGACGGGAAAGTCCCCACTTTTGCGCGCAAGCTTAGCCGTTCCTTAATGCCTGCCCAAGTAAAGCGTAAACAGAGCTTGCGAATTTCATATCCTCATAAGTGCAGCAAGCTCAGGCCACAGAATGAGTCTCGCAAGCATGGAGCATTCCGGACCAGCCCAGACCGCGAGACTTCGCGGTGAGCGCCGGAACGATCGCCCGTTCCCGAAGCTGGTGCCCGACCGGCGGCGGTATCGCCGCGTGGACGTGAGCTTTCACGGCCGCTTCATGAGCGAGGACAAGCGGGAATATCCTTGCGAGATCGTGAACATGTCGGCAGGCGGCATGTCCCTGCTGGCACCAAACAACTCCTGCGCGGTGGGCTCGCGCATCGTGGCCTATGTCGAGAATCTGGGGCGCCTGGAAGGCACCGTGGCCCGCATTTTCGACGGCGGTCTTGCGGTCGAGATCAAGGCGAGCGCCCAGAAACGCGAACGCATCGCCAATCTACTCACCTGGTACATCAACCGCGACCTGTTGGGGTCCGACGGACGCCAGCACGAGCGCTTCGCGCCGCGCATTGCTTCGCAGAAGCTCATCCTGCCGAACGGCGACGTCCATGACTGCCGCGTGATCGACGTCTCCCTGAGCGGCGCCTCGATCGCCACAATGGTCAAGCCGCCGGTGGATTCCGTCGTGGTTCTAGGCCGCCTGCGCGGCGTCGTGGTGCGTCACCACGACGAAGGCGTGGCAATTCAGTTTGCCGAGCTTCAAGATCCCGACAGCCTCGCCCGCACCTTCGGCTAGGCTGAATCCGGGCTAAACATACCTTCTCAATTCTTTCAGTCGCCGGCGGGATAACCTTTCCCAATTCTTGCGCCGCCGGCCCTCCCCCGCTGGACGTGCCTGCACGAAACCGCAGAAATCCGCGGTGAGACACGCTTTGTTCTAATATCTCTAAAATTTTAGCTAACCCGAGAACATTCAGGTTTGAGTAGGTCTCACTAAAAAACCACTACCAATACTACTTCAAACCACGAGCTTCTTTTATCGGGATCTCAAAATATCTCTGAGATAGTGCTCCTCAACAAAACGGGGGGTGCAATGAAACAGTTCATTCTAGGGTCTGCGTTTTTGATGTTTATCTCGTCGTTGCCCGCAGACGCCACCAATAATCATGCAATCAGCCTCAAGCCTCAGCTTGAGCCGCACAAGGTGGCGTACATGCAGTCCTTCGGCGACACCTTGCCGCCCATCGGCTACGTGACCTTCTGCCGGGAGCATCAGGCGGACTGCCGTCCGTCCGGCCGGTTCGCCGATCGCATTCAGCTCACGGCGGCCAAGTTCCGCGAGCTCGACAAGGTCAACCGGAGCGTCAACGAGGCCATCGCGCCTGTCACCGACATGGAGCTCTACGGCAAGGTCGAGGTCTGGACCTATCCGGTAAACAAGGGCGACTGCGAGGACTATGTCCTGCTCAAGCGCCGCGACCTGATCCAGCGCGGCTGGCCCGAGAGCGCGCTTCTCATCACCGTCGTCCGCGACGAGAACAACGAGGGCCACGCCGTCCTGACGGTCCGCACCGACCGCGGCGACCTCGTCCTCGACAACAAGCAGCGCGACATCCGCGCTTGGGCCGATACGCCCTACACCTACGTGAAGCAGCAGTCGGCCCGCAATCCGCTGGTGTGGATCTCCCTGCTGCCGCCGACCCTGACGCCGCAGCCTGCGGTGTCGGCTTCGAACCGCCATTAAGGAGCATTCGCCCCTGTCCCACGTGGACGAGTTTAAGGCCCGGTGATCATCCCCCACCCATCCCCGACCCAACCGGGCCTTTTCCTAGAGCCGGTCTCGAAAGAGATCGGCTCCTTTTTTTCAAGGGGTTGACCTTAGAGCGTAAGAACCAGGTCGATCAGCAAGGCGCCGATAAACAGGCTCCACAGGGCGGCGATCGCCGCCGACAGGCCGAACCAGACCTTCGGCCGCGCCTCGATCCGCATGCCCCGCCAGGCATTGCGCATGAGGATCGCCGGCCCGGCAAAGACCCGCAAGAAAACGCCCCCGAGAGACGTCAGGATCGAGTCCGGCTCGACCCCGAAGCGCATCGGCTGACCGGAGACGAGCTGGACGAAACTTGCCAGCACGCCGGCCAGGACGAACCCGCAGGCGATGACATAGGCGTAGACGACAACGGATTGCATGGGTGCCCCTCGCCGTTGCTTTTCGCAAAAAGCACTCTAGCGAGAGGCCCCGGGGCCCTCGCAGTGAATTCTTAAGGACTGGTTAACGCTCGTGCCGCGGCGGCACAGGCCCCTATTGCAGGTCGAAATCGAGGATCGCCATCTGGAACTGATAGGCGGTCTCGTCCTCGTCGTCATCGTCGCGGAACAGCACGCCGATGAACTCCTCGCCGATATAGACCTCGGCCGAGTCGTCCTTTTGCGGCCGCTGCCGGACCTGGATGGCCGGCAGACGGAACGTCTTCTGCAAATAGTTTTCGAGCTTGAGGATCTCGTCTCTTTTCACCGCTATACCCCTTGAGCTGCTGCCAGCCCTAGCGGCGGCTTGCTTCGTCGCCTGAGAAGAACTGGTCCATGGTCAGCGCCGGTTCATCGCACGTATTGTCGCCGATCTCTCGGGCCGGCACGCCGGCCACCGTGCGCCGCGGCGGCACGTCCTTGAGCACCACGCTGCCGGCCGCGATACGCGCGCAATCGCCAACCTTGATGTTGCCGAGAATCTTGGCGCCGGCGCCGATCATCACGCCGCGGCCGATCTTGGGATGCCGGTCGCCCTGCACGCGGCCCGAGCCACCGAGCGTAACATTGTGCAAGAGCGAGCAATTGTCCCCCACCACCGCCGTCTCACCGATGACGATGCCGGTGGCGTGATCGATCATGATGCCTCTGCCGATCCGCGCCGCCGGGTGGATATCGACCTGGAGAAATCGCGACACGAGGCTCTGCAGGTAGAGCGCGAAATCCTTGCGGCCCGCGTTCCACAGCCGGTGGCCGATGCGATAGGTCTCGAGCGCATGGAAACCTTTGAAATAGAGCAGCGGCTCGATCAGCCGATCGCAGGCCGGATCGCGCTGCGCCCAGGCCATGAGGTCGGCGCGGAACGCCTCGCCGAGCGAAGGATCCGTCTCCAGCACCTCATGGAAGGTCTTGTGCACCAGGCCGGCATCCAGTGCCGCGTGCTGCATCCGGCGCGCCAGACGATGGCAGATCGCATCCTCGAGACGCGAATGACTGAGCACCGACGCATAGATAAAGCCGCCGAGAGCAGGCTCGTTCGCGCTGATCTCCTCGGCCTCGCGCCGGACCTGGCTCCACACCGGGTCGTAACTTTTGATCTGCGGCTCTGCGGCCGCGGCGGGCTTGTGCATCGCTACCTCACTTCGCCCCCCCTAGCAGGCTGAAGGAGCTTAGTCTACCACGGGACCCCAAGGACCTAAGCACGGGAAGTTAAAAAGTCGAGCACACCCTGCTTGAAACGGGCATCTCCGACCGCCTTCATGTGATCGCGCCCGGCAATATCCAGAAATTGGGCACCCGGGATAAGCTCCGCAAGTGCGGCTCCCGACCCGCCAATCACATCCCCGCTGCCGACCGCGACAAGTACGGGAACCTTGATCGTGGCGAGCCGTTCCGCGGCGACTTTCTCGCGCGGCCCTCGCATGCACGCGGCAAGCGCCTTCAGGTCGCTCTTGGTCTGCTCGGCGAAGGCGCGAAAGCTCCGCGCCGTATCGTTGGTGACATCCTCGATATGGGGTGCTTCCAGTGCCTTGGCGAGCGGGCCCGAGCCGATCATCCCGCGCACCATGTTGATGCCGAGCCCGCCGAAGATGACGCTGCGCACCCGCTCGGGATGCGCGAAGACGAGGAATGCGGCGATGCGCGCGCCCATGGAGTAGCCGAGCACGTCGGCCCGCGCGATGCCGAGGTGATCGAGGAGCCGCCGCGCGTCCTCGGCCATCTCAGGCGCGCCGTAGCGATCGGGGTCGTAGAGCTTCTCGCTCTGCCCGTGCCCGCGATTGTCGTAAGCGATGACGCGCCGGCCTGCTTTGACGAGCGTGCGCACCCATTGCGGGTCGATCCAATTGGTGGAGACGTTGGAGGCGAAGCCGTGGATGAGCAGGATGGGCTCCCCCTCCCCCTCGTCCATATAGGCGATCTGGACGCCGTCTGAATCGAAGCTCTGCATTCTTGACCTACCGCTTTGCCTCAAGGGTCACTATGCTGCCGGAAAAATTCCGTCCAAGAAAATGCGAACAGGTAATCATGGCCCAAACGCTCGTGCCCCATTTCATGAATGACGTAGGCGTCGACCGGATCAAGATCGGCGTCAAGGAGTTCCAATGCATGGGCGCCACGCCGCCGCAGGATCACCCGCACGTCTACCTCGATATGGGGGACGAGAAGCAGATCGTCTGCCCCTATTGCTCGACGCTGTTCGAATACGACGACACGCTCGAGGCGACCGAGAGCGAGCCTGAGGGCTGCGTCTACGTGGCCACCGCCCCGCCAGGCGCGCCTGCGGCCTGACGCGCCGTTTGATGGCGAAGCATAGGCCCGTCCTCATCGCCGGCGGCGGCATTAGCGGGCTGTCCGCGGCAATCGCGCTAGGCCGCGCCGGCTTCGACAGCACGATCCTCGAGCGCTCCAAATTCACCGAGGAAAGCGGCGCCGGCATCCAGCTCGGGCCCAATGCGACGCGCCTCCTCGCGAGGCTCGGCGTGTTGGACGCGCTCTTACCGTCCGCCTTCACGCCGGACGCGGTCTGTCTGTTCGATGGCATCTCGGGACGGACGCTCACAACCGTGCCGTTGGGCGCGCAGGCCGAGAATCGCTATGGCGCACCCTATCTGACCCTCCACCGCGCCGACCTCCATGCGGGCTTGCGCACAGTGGCCGACAGTCTCGGCGCGGTCACGCTGAGGCCCGGCTTCGACGTCGCCGGCATCGAGGCAAGCGATGAGACCGTCACGCTCGCCAAGATCGACGGCACCCCGGTCGGAGGCAGCGCTCTGATCGGTGCCGACGGCCTTTGGTCCACCGCGCGCAAGACCGTGGCGCCCCACGCGCGCCTGCGTTTCTCCGGGCACACCGCCTACCGGGCGCTCCTGCCGCTCTCCGAGCTGCCGAGCCCATTCGACGCGCCTCGCGTTGGACTGTGGCTGGGGCCGAAAGCACACCTGGTTCACTATCCCGTCCGAGGCGGCGAAGCGCTGAACATCGTCGCCATTATCGAGGGCGGCGGCGAAGCCCAAGGCTGGAACCGGGCGGGCGACCGCGATGCCTTGCTTTCCGGATTCACCGATTGGTGCAAGGATTCGAAATCATTGCTGGAACGGGTCGGAGGCTGGCGCGCCTGGTCGCTCTACCGCCTGGACCCACTCGCCTCTTGGAGCCGGGGGCCCGTCACGCTTCTCGGCGATGCGGCCCATCCCGTGCTGCCATACCTCGCGCAAGGGGCGGCCCTCGCCATCGAGGACGCCGCCGTTCTCGCAAAGGCCCTCGCCGCGCAACCGCGCGACCCCGCGTCGGCCTTTGTCCGGTACGAAGCCTTGCGCCGCCAGCGCACGATACGCCTTCAGCGCGCCTCGCGGCAGTTCGGTTGGATCTATCACTTACGCGGTCCCGCGCGCGTTGCGCGCAACCTCGTGCTCGCGCGCCGAAACGAACAGACGGCCCTCGAGCAGTTCGATTGGCTCTACGGCGAGACAGCCCTCTAGCTCGCCGCCACCTCGCGCGGCCGTTGTGGCCACAGCAGCACGGCGGCACCGACAATCGCCGAGATGATGGACCCGCCGAGCACGGCGAGCTTCGTCATGGCGATATGTTCTGCATCACTAAACGCGAGCAACCCTATGAAAAGACTCATGGTGAAACCAATGCCACACAGGATGGCAACGCCGTAAAGCTCGCGCCATGTGGACTCCGCCGGCAGATGCACGATGCCCGCGCGATACGCCGTGAACATGAGGGTCATGATGCCCAACTGCTTACCGAGGAACAGCCCGAGCATGATGCCGAGCGAAAGTGGCGCGAGCAGCATATCGAAGGTCACGCCGTGCAGCGAGACGCCCGAATTCGCGAAGCCGAAGATCGGCACGATGATGAAGGCGACGCCAAAGCCGAGCGCGTCTTCGAGGCGGTACAGCGGGGAGCCGTCATGATCGTGGGAGTCATGGCCGCCGCTGACCTCGCCGAGCGGAATGGTGAGCGCGAGCACGACGCCGGCAAGCGTGGCATGGATGCCGGAGAACAGCATGGCGACCCACAAGAGAAGCCCCACCACGAGATAAGGCGCGAGCCGATTCACCCCGAACCAGTTGAAGCCGAACAACACCAAAGCGGCGAGCCCCGACAGTCCGAGCGCCTCCATGGAGAGATCCTTGGCATAGAAAATCGCGATGATGAGGATCGCCCCGAGGTCATCGATGATCGCAAGAGACGTCAGAAAGACCTTGAGTGAATTGGGAATTCTCGACCCGAACAAGGACAGCACACCCAGGGCGAAAGCGATGTCGGTGGCGGTCGGCACCGCCCAGCCCCGCCAGGTTTCCGGCGTGTCGAAGTTCACTGCGAGGAAGATCAGGGCCGGCGCGACCATGCCGCCGACAGCCGCGATCAGCGGCAGCGCTCGCCGCGGCCAGCTGTCGAGCTCGCCGACCAGCATCTCGCGCTTGATTTCGAGCCCGACCAACAGAAAAAACAAGGCCATCAGCCCGTCGTTGATCCAATGCAGGACCGAGAGGCCGCCGACCTCCACGTGCAGGATGTGGTCGTAGTCGCTGGCGAAAGGCGAGTTGGCCACGATCATGCCGAGCGCGGCACTGGCCATGAGCACCAAGCCCCCCGAGGCCTCGGAGTCGATAAAGCTCTGAATGATGTTCCGGGCTTTTTGAATCATGGACTGCCTGGCCGCTTTAGGAGACCCCGTTTCCTATAGAGACCGCGGGGCCAAGGCAAATGGTGTGGCGTGGCCGGAGAGCCGTCCAGGGGAGGGTTCCAACCGAACCGGAGGCAGACAACAAAAGGCGGCGGCGCCCGTCCGGAGCACCGCCGCCTGAAATCCTGCTAGGAAGTAACCTAGTGGCCCGGGTCCCCGGCCCGGCTCGTCTCGAACAGGAACCAGACGCGCCTCTCGGTCTGATCGATCCAATTCTCGAGCAGGCTCGCCGTCGCCACGTCGTTCTCCTCGTCGCACAGGTCATGTACCTGGCGCATGCTGGCGATCAGCGCCTGATTGTCCTGGCCGAGCTCCGCCACCATGTCGAGAGGATCGACATACTCGGCGTCATTGTCGGGGATGCGCTGGAGCCGCGCGATATTGCCGATCGAGCGCAGCGTTGTGCCGCCGATCTTGCGCACACGCTCGGCGATCTCGTCGGTCATGGCGAAGATCTGATCGCCGTGCTCGTCGAACAAGAGATGCAGGCTGCGGAAATGCGGCCCGCTCACATGCCAATGGAAGTTCTTCGTCTTCAAGTAGAGCGCGAACACGTCGGCAAGCAGCGCGTTGAGCGCGGCCGAGATGTCGCGGGTGGCGTTGGAGCCGAGGTCGGTCGGGGTATCGAGCTTGACCTTCTGGCGCTCCTTGGCCGTCATCTGTTTGTTCATGGGTAGCCTCCTAGGGGGTTTGTCGCGGAAGCAGTGTGCCGGGAACCTCTAAATGGGATGTGACAGACGAAATGGGAAGTGACAAAACACGATCGCCAGCGTGCGCGAGGCTCGATCGCCTGGGGCGCCTTGTCACGCCTCAAGCAAGGTCAAACCTTTCAGGTGCTTAAGCTCTGTTCCGAAAATGCGTCACCCAAGACAAACCGCCCCGGCTCGCCTAGGTTTTCCCCGTCCCGCGCCACGTTAGCAAGTGCATCCTTTTCATGATACGGAGTGCGTCATGTTCATCGCCATGAACCGGTTCAAGGTGAAGAAGGGCTCGGAGCATGACTTCGAGCAGGTCTGGCTCACGCGCGAGACTCATCTCGAGGACGTGCCGGGCTTCATCCAGTTTCATCTGTTGAAGGGCCCCGAGCAGGACGACTACGTGCTCTACGCCTCCCATAGTCAGTGGCGGTCGCAAGCCGACTTCGAGGCGTGGACGCGGTCCGACGCTTTCCGCAAGGCGCACGCAAGCGCCGGCGGCGGCAAGCCGCTCTATCTCGGCCATCCGGAGTTCGAGGGCTTCACCCCGCTGCAAGAGGTGAAAGCCAAGCCCAAGGCCGCCGCCGAGTAGCTCTTCGGCCTCAGGCGTCTACAAGATCTTTGGGCGCGAACCGCGTCTCCCAGGCCGCGACCACGACGAGCACCATCGCGACCGCGGCGCCCATCATCAAGGGCGTCTCGATAGACATGAGCGAGGTAATGACGATGAGAAACGCAAGACCGGCCAAATGTGAGAGCGGCCAATAGCCGAGCGCAGCCCGCTTGAACAGAAGATTGCCGAGGAGATAGAGCGCCGCGCCGCCTGCTACGGCAATTGCCACATTGACATCGGCATGACCTTCGGGATGCGCAAGCAGAAACTCGTCGCCAACCGCCGCGAGGATGATGCCGCCCACGATTGGCAGATGAAGATAGGTATAGGCGATGCGGGCCACGCGGCCCGGGTCGGCTGACCGCGCGATCAGATGGCTGCCGCATTCGGCGCCCACGTTGAAATAGATCCACCACATGGCGATGCTCGCGACGACAGCCGCGAGAAACGCCGCACTCGTGAGCCACGTCCATTCGAGCTCGGCGAAGGTCGCGCCCGTCACCAGGATAGACTCGCCGAGCGCGATGATAATGAAAAGGCCGCAGCGCTCCGCCATATGTGCGCCGGAGATATCCCAATCGGTCGTCCGGGACCGGCCGAGCCCGGGGACGAAGAAGCGGGACGCCGGCCCGGCAAGCTCGAACGCGATCGCACCGGCCCACAATCCAAGCCGCGCCTCGTCCTCGGCCAGGCCGCCTGCGATCCACAAAACCGCTGAGGCCGCGAACCACGCGGTGATGCGCTGGAAATTCCGGTGGTTCGCCGGGCTGACGTCTTTGAGCACCCACATGGTGAAGGCGCTGCGGCCGACCTGCATGAACGTATAGGCGAGCGCAAAGACGAGCCCCCGCCCCTCGAAGGCTTCTGGGATCGATGTCGACAGCACCAGCCCCGCGATCATCAGCACGAACAGCATCAGCCGCACGGCTGTCTTGCCGGGATCCAGCCAGTTGGTGACCCAGCTCGTGTAGATCCACACCCACCACACCGCGATCAGCAGAAGGACGGTTTCGACCGCGCCGAGCGGCGTGAAATGATGCAGCAGGAAATGCGAGAGCTGCGTGACGGCAAAGACGAAGACGAGGTCGAAGAAGAGCTCGGCGAAGCCGACGCGTACTTCCTCGCCCTCGATCCGCTCGCGCAGTAAAGAACCGAGCGCCACGTGCGTCAGTTCACGCGCACGACCTGGACCAGATTGTCGGAGAAGGTCGGCGCCCGCCCGAGGCTACAGAACTCGGCGGAGGAGATGCAGTTCACCGAGCCGTCCGAACGGTTGAGACTCCGCCAATAGCCGAGCGTCGCGACGACGACGCCTTCGTTCACGTCGTCGGTGACGCGCGCCACCCCCTCGAAGTCGCCGCGGCCGTTGAACACGCGCACGGGATCGCCTTCGCGGATCGAGCGCGCCGCCGCATCTTGCGGACTGATGAGCACGAACTGCTCGCCCTGCCCTTTGATCTTGTGGACCTCGTTGGCATAGCACGAGTTCAGGAACCCGTGGCTCTTCGGCGAGATGATGTTGAGCGGGTAATGCTCGGCAAGGTTGGGGTTTGTCTCGACGCTCTCCCGCGGCGGCATATAGCCGGGCAGCGGATCCACGTCTTCGCCGGACTGGTTGTCCTCGTACATCATGCGGAACGGCGGCGCGACGAAGTTCTTGGCGTCCTCGACCAGGAACTGCACCTTGCCCGACGGCGTCGGGAAATTGCCGTCCGCATGCGGCAGCCGGTCGTTCGGCGTACCCACGGCGAGATGGAAATAGCCGTGCCGCCGGAAATACTCCATGTCGATGCCGCCCATCTGCGGCGCATCCCACTGGAGGTAATGCTCGGCAAGCTCCATGTCGCTCATGGTGAAGCGCGGGTCGTCGTCGAACCCGAAGGCCTGAGAGAGCAGGCGGAAGATCTCGGCGTTGGACTTCGCCTCGCCGCGCGGCTCGATCGCCTTCTCGTTGAGGGTGAGGTAGAAGTGCCCCCACGAGAACATCATGTCGTCGTGCTCGCCCGCCATGGTGGCCGGGAGGATGATATCGGCATAGGCCGCCGTGTCGGTGACGAAATGCTCGGCGGTGACGAAGAACAGATCCTCACGGCTCAGACCTTCGACGATTCTGTTGGTCTCGGGCGCCTGGCTCACCGGGTTGGTGTTGTAGACATAGAGCCCCATGATCGGCGGATCGAGCTGCATGCCGCCGGTCAGCGCGCGTCCGAGCTGGAGATTGTTCACCACACGCGTGCCGGGGCGGATGTAGTCGGGCCGCGAGACGCGCCCCCAGTCGACGGGGAACTCCCAGAGCGGCATCTGCAAGAGCCCGCCGCCCACATGGCGCCACGAGCCGGTGAGCGCGGGGATGGCGCATACCGCGCGGATGGTCTGGCCGCCGCCCGCGTGCCGCTCGAGCGCCACGCCCAGCCGGATGACCGAAGGCTGCGTGGAAGCAAACTCGCGTGCGAACTTGGCGACGTCCTCGGCCGGAACGCCGGTGACCGCCTCCACGTAGTCCGGGGTGAAGTCGAGCGCCCGATGGGCAAGCTCGGGGAAGCCGACCGTGTGCTTCTGCACCCAGTCGTCGTCCACGTAGCCGCCGCGGATCAGCGCCGCGATGATGCCCATGGCGAGCGCGCCGTCCGTGCCAGGCTTCGGTGCGATGTGCCAATCGGCCGCCTTCGCCGTGCGCGAGCGATAGCTGTCGATGACCACGATCTTGGCGCCCTTCTTCTGCGCCTCGAGCACGAACGGCCAGTGATGCAAATTCGTGGAGATCGAGTTGCACGCCCAGATCACGATGTACTTTGAATGGGTGAAGCTCTCGGGGTCGACGCCGCCGGTGGGACCGACCGTGAGCAGCCACGCGGTCGAGGAGCCCGAGGCGCAGAACGTCTTCTCGTTCACCGTCGAGCCGAGGCGGTTGAAGAAAGCATCGCCGCAGGTGAGCCCCTGCACCAGCCCCTCATTGCCGAGATAGGAGTAGGGCATGATGGCCTGGGAGCCGTATTTGGCGATGATGTCCTTCCAGCGCGTCGTGATCTCGGCGATCGCCTCGTCCCATGAGATGCGCTTGAACTGGCGGGCGCCCTTCGGGCCGACGCGGCGCAAGGGGTAGAGCACGCGATCCGGATTGTAATGGTGGTCGTGATAGTCCTTGAGCTTCACGCAAAGACCGCCGCGCGTCATGGGGTGTTCCTTGTTCCCCCGCACCTCGACGAGCTTTCCGTCCTCGACCTCGTAGATCATGGCACACGTATCCGGGCAGTCGTGGGGACACCCGCCGAAAAACGTCTCGCGTGCTGGTTGTTCATTCATGCCCGGCTCCTCCTCAACCCATAATCGGCTCTGTCTGGCCACTGATTTTGATCAGCGTACGCGGGGCGGGAACTCTTGTCGATTCACTCTTGGCGACGACGTCCAGGGCGTGCTTGCTGCGGCCAAATCACCCTATGGCCGGTCACGACTCCTTCACAAAATGATGCGGTTCTGATGCAGCAACAGGACGACGACCTATCAAAATGGACCAGATTCCGTCCCCGCCCACTGGCATGCAGGCGCACGCCCCTGACGCGAAACCCCAAGCGCGCAGGGCCACGGAGCGCGCACCTTCGTTCGAGACCGCCGACCGGGTGGCCCGCGCGACCGTCGCGCGGTTCACCCAAGGCATTTCTCCTTACGCGGAAGCCTCCGCCTGGTACGACTGGGCCGCGCATCTTTCGCGCTCGCCCGGGCGATTGACGGAGCTCTGGCTCGAGGCGGTCCGTTCTGCTGCGCGACTGGGCCGCTTCACGCTCGCCGCCGCCGCACAGCAAGACGCCGAGCCGCCCTTCGCGCCCGAGCCGAGAGACCGCCGCTTCGACGATCCTGCTTGGACGACATTGCCGTACGTGCTGTGGCAGCAGGCCTTCCTCGCGCAAGAAGCGTGGTGGCGAAGCGCCACCCGCGAGGTCCGGGGCATGTCGCCCAAGGACGCCGCCCGCGTGGCCTTCATGGCCCACCAGGCCCTCGACGCCATCTCCCCGTCAAACGTTCCTTGGCTCAACCCGACCATCGTCGAACGCACGCGAGAGGAGTCGGGCGCCAATCTGGTGCGCGGCGCCCACAATCTCATTCAGGATATTCTTTGCGCCCTCGCCCTGGAGCCCCCGCCGCTGAACGACGGCTTCACCGTCGGCGAGGAGGTCGCCATCACCCCGGGCGAGGTCGTCTATCGCAACGATCTCATGGAGCTCATCCAGTACAAGCCCACAACCGAGGCCGTCTCCGCCGAGCCCATCCTGATCGTGCCGGCGTGGATCATGAAATATTACGTGCTCGACCTCAGGCCCGAGAACTCGCTGGTCCGTTATCTCGTCGCCCAAGGCTTCACCGTATTCATGATCTCCTGGCGGAATCCGACGTCGTCCGACCGCGACATCACCTTCGACGACTACCGGACCAAGGGTGTCATGGCCGCGCTCGACGCGATCAATACCATCGTGCCCGAGCGGAAGGTCCATGCTTGTGGCTACTGCATTGGCGGTACGCTGCTTGCCATTGCCGCCGCGACCATGGCGCGGAATGACGGGGACCGCCTGGCGAGCATCTCCCTCCTCGCCGCGCAGACCGATTTCAGCGAGGCGGGCGATCTCATGCTGTTCGTCGATGAGAGCCAGATCGCCTTCCTCGAGGACATGATGTGGGACCAGGGCGTCCTCGACACCAAGCAGATGGGCGCCGCCTTCAAGGCGCTCAGACCCAACCAGCTCATCTGGTCGAAGATGACGCGGGAATATCTGCTCGGCGAGCGCGAGGCCGCGAACGACCTGGCAAGCTGGAGCGCCGATCAGACGCGCCTGCCCTACCGCATGCATTCGCAATATTTGCGCGCGCTGTTCCTGGAGAACCGTCTCACCGCGGGCCGCTACGCGGTGGAGGGCCGGGTCATCGCCCTGAAGGACATCCGCACGCCGATCTTCGCGATCGGCACCGAAACCGACCACATCGCGCCCTGGCACTCCGTCTACAAGATCCACCTGTTCACCGACACCGAGATCACTTTCGTGCTCACCAATGGCGGGCACAATGCCGGCATCGTGTCGGAGCCCGGCCATCGCGGGCGCCGCTACCACATCGCCGCCCGCCACCGCGGCGATCCTTATGTCGATCCCGACACCTGGCTGTCCCTGGCCACGCCGAAAGACGGCTCGTGGTGGCCGGCTTTCGCCGAATGGCTCAGGGCCCATTCGAGCCGCGAGCGCGTCGCCCCGCCGAGCATGGGCGCGCCTGAAAAAGGCCTGGCTCCACTCTGGGCTGCACCGGGGATCTACGTGCACCAGCGCTGAGTTGTATCAAGCGTTCGAACTCGCGAAACGCGAGAAATCGGCCAAATCAACTCAACTTGGATTTACATTTCCTAGAGGCATTCCAGCTAGCCTCCCTCCCTTCATTGCGTCGGGAGCGATCGTGGATACCATCACGCCAAAAATGCTGCGGAGAGCGATTGCCGCTCATCCCCAGTCGAGTCTGCAGGACGCCTTGCTCCTGTTCAGCGTGATGATCGTCGCGCTGCTGCTCGCGCTCCAATATGACCTCTTCTTCTTCGTTGATGAGTTGAGTGCACCCGCGCGCCAGATTTCGCTGGCCGAGGCGATTTTCCTCACCCTGCTGCTGGCGGGCTGTCTGTTCATCTTCATCATTCGCCGGCTGAGCGATCAAAGAAACGAAGTTGCGCTCAAGGTGGCTGCCGAAATCGAGTTGGGTGAACTCACGGCGCTCGTCATGCAAGATCCGCTGACCGGGCTTCTCAACCGCCGCGCGTTGCTGGCGGCGCTGACCGCAGCAACGGACTCCCCGCCTACCAATGGGACAAAGGATGCCCTGTTTCTGATCGACCTCGACCATTTCAAGGGCATCAATGACGTCCACGGCCACGTCGTCGGAGACCAAGTCCTCGAAGTTGTTGCCAGCCGTTTCAAAGCCGCGGCACGGCCGAGCGATCTCGTCGCCCGGATCGGCGGCGACGAATTTGCCGTGCTCTCCTACAACGTCGATCAGGAGGGCGCTCGCAAGATCGGATCGCGCTTTGTGGACAGCCTGACGAGCGCCATTCGGGCCGGGGGACACAACCACAAGATCGGCATGTCCGTCGGCGTGGCGTTCATCCCCGATGACGGCGCAACGGCGGAGGACGTGCTCCGCAACGCCGACCTCGCCATGTACCGCGCCAAAAAGCTCAAAACCTCGCCCGGGTTCTTCGCGCCGGACATGGAGTCCAAACGCCGGATCGCCTGACGCAGAGCCCGAGGATTGGTGCGGACGGCGGGAGTCGAACCCGCACGGGGGTTTCCCCCCTCAGGATTTTAAGTCCTGTGTGTCTACCAGTTCCACCACGTCCGCTTGTCTGGTGGGCGCCTCCCGAGAGCGGAAAGCGCGCCACTAGAGCGCCATCGCGACCGTAAGTCTAACGATGGCGCCCTAGCAGACTGTTTAGGCGAGCTCTTTCCTCGAGACGAGGTCTTAAGCGGGAAAAGACGGCTTTTTCTTCGCCCGGCCCGTCTTGGCCGCGGGCTCGTCCTTGGCCTCGTCCTCCGGCTCATCCTTCTCGGCCACCGGCTCGGCCTCGGGCGTCTCGTCCTCGGCCTCAGGCTCCGTGTCCTCAGGGCCCGGCGCATCGTCCTTTGGCTCGTCCACAGTCTTGTCGGCCGCTTCCTCACCCGCGGACGCCACCTCCGGCGTCTCCTTCAGTTCGTTCTTGGCCGGCACGGCTTCGACGGGAGACGCCTCGGCCGGCGGCTCGGGGGCTTCCGGCTTGGGCTCGGCGACCGCCATCACCGGCGCGACCGGTCCCGCTTCGAGGCTTGCCCGCAGCAATAAGAAGAGCACGAGCGCGTTGAGGAGATGCCAGATGAAATGGGTGCCGACCTTGCGCCCGTTGATCACGACCTGATCGCAGAACGAGAGATCGATCGACCGGAACACGATCGAGATCGCGAAGATCGCGGCCGCCCACACAATGTAAGGGCCTGCCCGGTGATGCCTCTCGACAAGGACCATGCCAATGACGATCAGCGCAGCGAGCGCGGGCAAATAGCCGACGCTGCCATTGAGGCACGGCTTGGCGTTCGCGATCTCAGGTCCAAACCCCGCAAAGCCGATGCCAGCGTCCCCGCATTGGATGTGCATGGACGCGCCCACGAGCACCGTGAAACCGATCGCGAGCAGCACGGTCCAGCCCGGCGGCACGCCGAGCAAGCGATTGAGCGCGAAGCCCAGATAGACCAGCATGAACAGGCCGATGGGCACGATATCGGCGAACGACGTCCCCTCATCGGCATAGACATGAAACGCGAGGCTGCCGAAGCCGATGAGGAACGTGAGCGCGATCAGGAGATAATGATCCGCGCTTCGCTCCTCGCGCGGCCGCCAAAGCAGCAACTGCCACGCCATCAGCGCGGCGAGGAAGAACCCGGCGTTGGAGATGGTGTTGATCGGCTCAGCCCAGAGCGCAGCTTCGGTGCCGCGCTCGCAATAGAGGAAGACGTGCTCACCAAATGTCATGGTCCCTTGTCCTTTCGAACCGCCAAATAGGAAAGAGGCCCTCCCTCCCCGGCAAGCCGCCTACCGGGAACACGCAGTCTTTTGTTTTGGAACGTCCCACCGTCCATGAGTGCCTCGCATGTTAAACGCGAACGGGCGCAAAGACAGCACTGTCATGAAAATGATTCCAATTCGCCGCCACGTGCACGGCAGCGCCGGCACGCGCAGGCAGGCGCGACGACGGAAGCCGGCCGCCCGATCCCTCCGCGAAAGAGGAACCCTGGCGAGATGCTGCCGGTTGGCCTAGCATGACGCGCCGGCGCTCTTTCGAATTTCGTTCTCGTTCAAGGCCTTGCGAATGCTTCCTCGGCTCCTGACTCTTTGGCATGACTTGCGCTCCAGCCTGTGGGCGCTGCCGCTTCTAATGGTGGCCGTGGCCGGTACGGCGGCGATCCTCGCCGTGCACATTCCCGTGCGCGAGGGCGACGACCCGATCTGGTTTCTCTATAGCGGCAGCGCGCAGGAGGCCCCGCAGTTCCTCTCCAATCTCGTCACCGCCATGATCACCATGGCGACCCTCGTCGTCTCCATCACCATGGTGGTGCTCACGCTCGCCGCCCAGCAGCTCGGCCCGCGCCTCATCCGCAGCTTCATGGCCGACAGGCGCACGCAACTCACACTCGGGCTCTTCGTCTCGACCGTCGTCTACCTGCTGCTGGTGCTGCGCTCCGCCTATGGCAGAGCCGAGTCGGTGCCAAACCTCGCGGTCACCGGCGGCACGCTGCTGGTGCTGCTCTGCCTCGTCGCGCTTCTCGTTTTCGTCCACCATCTCGCCCGCTCGATCATCGCCGACAACACCATCGACCGTGTCGGCAATGCTCTCGATGACGATATCGACCGGCTGCTGCCGGAGTCCGACCTCGAGACGCCGGAACCGCCCGCGACAATGCCCCGCAAGAACGGCGCGCCGTTCAAGCTTCGGCACAGTGGCTACATCGAGACGGTCAATTACGGCGGTTTCGTCGACATCGCCAAGTCGGCCAATGCCATGATCGAGCTGTCCTTCAAGCCGGGCCGTCACGTCATCGAAGGCGGGACGTTTGCTTGGGTCGCGCCGGCGGAGGCGGCCACGGCCAGTATGGGCGAAGAGCTCGAGGGATGCTTGCAGCTCGGCGGCGAACGGGCGTCGATCCAGGATCTCGAGACCTCGATCCGCCAGCTCGTCGAGGTGGCGCTCCGGGCGCTGTCTCCGAGCATCAGCGATCCGTTCACCGCCATGGCCGTGATCGACCGGCTCACCATCTCGCTCGCCAAGATCATGCGGCGCGGCATGCCCCGGTGCGTCTGGACCGATGACGAGGGGACCGTACGGCTCGTCGCGCCGCCTTCGACCTTTGCCGATATCCTCCAAGAGGCCTTCCGGCAAATCCGCCAGCACGCCCAGGACCAGCCGGCGGTTCTGATCCGGCTCGTCGAGAGTCTCGGTCAGCTTCTGGCACAGGCGAAGGGAACTCAAGAGCCGCCACTGCGGCAGGAGATCGAGCTCGTGCTTGAGACCGGGCGCAAGAACATCGCGCAGGAGGAGGATTTCGAAACGCTGGAAGAGCGCGCCAAGCTTGCGTTGAAGGAAGCGTCGTCGCCTGGGCACGACTAGCTCTTCGCCTTGGGCAACGAGATGCGGATGTTCAGGTCTTGCAATTGCTTCGGCGAGACCTCCGACGGCGCGCCCATGAGCAGGTCCTCCGCCTGCTGGTTCATCGGGAACATGACCACCTGGCGGAGATTGTCCTCGCCACAGAGCAGCATGACCATGCGGTCGATGCCGGGTGCAATGCCGCCATGCGGCGGCGCGCCGTATTGGAGCGCGCGCAGCATGCCGCCGAAGCGCTGCTCCAGCTCCTCTTTCGGGTAGCCGGCGATGGCGAAGGCCTTCTCCATGATCTCCGGCTTGTGGTTCCGGATCGCGCCGGAGGAGAGCTCCACACCGTTGCACACGAGGTCGTACTGGTAGGCGAGGATCTTCTCCGGCTCGATCGCATCGAGCGCCTCGAGCCCGCCTTGCGGCATGGAGAACGGGTTGTGCGAGAAGTCGATCTTCTGCTCCTCGTCGTTCCACTCATACATGGGGAAGTCGACGATCCAGCAGAAGTCGAAGCAGTCCGTCTTGGAGAGCCCGAGCTCGTTGCCGACCCTGACCCGCGCCCGGCCTGCGAAATCCGCGAACTCTTTCGGCAGACCCGCCACGAAGAATACTGCGTCGCCGTCTTCAAGCCCGAGCTGCGTGCGGATCGCGGCGGTGCGCTCAGGCCCGATATTTTTGGCGACGGGCCCTGCGCCCTCTCCTTCGCGGAAGAAGATGTAGCCGAGACCCGGCTGCCCCTCGCCCTGCGCCCATGAATTCATGCGATCGCAGAAAGCGCGTGAGCCGCCGGTCTTGGCGGGGATCGCCCAGATGCGCGTGTTCACGTCCATGTCGAGCATGCCGGCGAACACTTTGAAGCCCGAGCCGCGGAAGTGCTCCGTGACGTCCTGCATTTCGATAGGATTGCGCAGATCCGGCTTGTCGGTCCCGTATTTCTGCATCGCCTCGGCATAAGGGATACGCGGAAACTCCTTGGTGACCGGCTTGCCCCCGCCGAATTCCTCGAACAGGCCGCGGATGATCGGCTCGACCGTGTCGAACACGTCCTCCTGCGTGACGAAGCTCATCTCCAGGTCGAGCTGGTAGAACTCGCCTGGGCTCCGGTCGGCGCGGGCATCCTCGTCGCGGAAGCAGGGCGCGATCTGGAAGTAGCGGTCGAACCCCGCCACCATGATGAGCTGCTTGAACTGCTGCGGCGCCTGGGGCAGAGCGTAGAACTTCCCCGGATGCACGCGGGACGGCACCAGATAGTCGCGCGCGCCTTCGGGACTTGATGCCGTCAGGATCGGCGTCTGGAACTCGAAGAAGCCCGCGCCGCGCATGCGGTCGCGCAACGAGGCGATGATCGCCTGCCGCTTCATGATGTTTTTGTGCAGCGTCTCCCGGCGGAGATCGAGGAAGCGATATTTCAGCCGCGTCTCTTCCGGATAGTCCGGCTCGCCGAAGACCGGCAGCGGCAGTTCAGCCGCTTCCGACAACACCTCGAGGTTCTTGACTCGAACCTCAACATCACCCGTCGGCAGGTTCGGGTTGATAGTGTCCTCCGAGCGGGCCACCACCTCGCCGTCAATGCGGACGACCCATTCGGGCTTGAGCTTCTCCACCGCGGCAAACACCGGCGAGTCCGGATCGGCGACGATCTGGGTGATGCCGTAATGGTCCCGCAAGTCGATGAACAGGAGCCCGCCATGGTCGCGGATGCGGTGCACCCAGCCTGACAGGCGGACGGTCTTGCCGACATCGTCGCGGCGGAGCGCGCCGCAATTATGGGTGCGATAAGCATGCATGGGCTGATGTCGGCTCTGACGGGAGGTCGGTTTTCAGGTGCCGCGGAGAACCGCACGGGAGGCGCGCCCTTGTCAAGGCAGGGAGGCCGCCCCATCGCCGCAGCGGAACGATCCCTTACGCTAACCGGTTTCTCTCAAGGAGAACAACGGAGCGAACCGATATGTCCATCCTTGCGAAAAAGCTCGGCTTTGCCGTTTTCGCCATGAGCCTCCTAGCCTCGGCGACCGCCATGGCCGAAGAGCAGAAGAGCGAGCCCGTGCCCGGGATCAATCCGGACGAAAGCCTCAGCGGTCAGCTAGACAGAAACAAGGGCGTCATCGATCCGCCGCCGATAGGCGACTCCGAGATACTAGCGCCCGCGCCCGATCCGGATCCCGGCACCACGCCAGTGATTCCCCCGCCCGGGACACCGGGAGGGGATCAAAGCATTGAACCCAAGTGGCAGGAATATCTAGCGTTTCTCGCGCAGCACTTGCCTTTGGAAAAGTCTTCAATTGTGGCACGGGAACTGAGCGAACCCTCGGGCGTTTTTAGGTCAGGGCAATTACTGAGGGAGACTTCAAATGACCAAGATCCCGATCAAGACCCGGCTCCCTGCCGAGGCGTGGACTGTGGCTGTGCTTGTCGTTTTGTATTCGCTGCTGTCGTCGGCCATTCACCATCTGCCTGCCAATATGGAGACCGCCTCCGTGCTACACGCCCGGCTGGCGGACGGCGATCCCATGACCACCTCGGCGATCCGCTGAGGCAAGCCCAGATGCCCGCTTTCGTCTTGCGTATCGCGCCGAGAAGTCCAGCCGCCGAGACAGCCGGCCACAGTCAGGGCTTCCTGCGCTAGCGGGCATTTCAAGCCGCGCCGCTTGGCGCCACATCCGCACACTTTTCCCATTTTGTAGTGAGTTTGCGACGTTGCTGCTCTTGGCCGCGCGCCCAGCGTTGGGCTATACCCCGCCCACCATGGATTTGATTACCAGTACCGAGGACCTCGCCGCGGCTTGCGCCAAGCTCTCGGCAGCGCCTTTCATCGCTGTCGATACCGAGTTCATGCGCGAGCAGACCTTCTGGCCGCGCCTGTGTCTCGTGCAAATCGCCTCGGAAGACACCGAGGTGCTGATCGACAGCATGGCGCCGGGCATAGACCTCAAGCCACTCTTCGACCTGATGGTCGACGAGAACGTGCTCAAGGTTTTTCACTCGGCGCGGCAGGACGTTGAAATCGTTCATCATCTGGCCGGTGTCATCCCCCACCCGATCTTCGACACGCAAGTCGCCGCCATGGTCTGCGGCTTCGGCGAGGCGGTGAGCTATTCCATGCTGGTGAAGCGGCTCCTCGGCCGCAACCTGGACAAGACCTCCCGCTTCACCGACTGGAGCCGGCGGCCGCTCAGCGAGCGTCAGCTTACCTACGCCATTGGCGACGTGACCTATTTGCGCGACCTCTACCCCAAGCTCCGCGCCCAGCTCGACAAGTCCGAGCGGGCCAGCTGGCTCAACGAGGAAATGGCGGTGCTGACGGACCCCGCCACCTACGAGCTTCACCCGGAGCAAGCCTGGCGCCGGCTCAAGATGCGGGTGAAGACGCCGAAAGCCTTGGCCGTGCTCATGGAGCTTGCCGCCTGGCGTGAGCGCGAAGCGCAGACGCAAGACGTGCCTCGGGCGCGCATTTTGAAGGACGAGGCCCTGTACGATATCGCCGGCCAGGCGCCGCGCAGCGCCGAGGAACTGGGCTCGCTCCGCTCCTTGCACAATGGTTTCGCCCGTTCGCAGCGGGGTCGCGCCGTGCTCGAAGCCGTGGCGCGCGGGCTGGAGCGCGATCCCAAGACCGTCCCGCCGGTCCAGCGCGGCGAGCCCATGCCGCCGGAGGCGCAAGCCGTGGTCGATCTCTTACGGGTTCTGTTGAAGGCGACCGCGGGCCGTCACGGCGTGGCGCCGAAGCTCATCGCCACCAGCGACGAGCTCGAGCAGATCGCCCGCTCCGACGATGCCGACTCCGCCGCCCTTCGAGGCTGGCGCCGAAAGCTGTTCGGCGAGGACGCGCTTGCGCTGAAGCGCGGCGAGCTCGCGCTCGTTATCCGCGAAGGCGAGGTCACCGTTCTGGGCCCCGAAGGCTCAGCGGCGGAAGAACCAAAAGACGATACCTAGCAGCACGCTGATGATGATCGCGGTGGTGAACGGCACATAGAAATAGAACTTGCCGGTGTCGACCACGATATCGCCCGGCAGCCGGCCGAGCCCGTACTGCACGCTGAGCATGGTCAGCAGAAGGACCAGCAAAATAAAGAAGACGATGGTGCCCGCGCGCATGGCTCAGCCGCGTTTCCGGGTTTCGATGCGCATGCGGACCGTACTGCGCGCGTCGGGGGGGAGCTCGTCCATCGCATCGAGCAGACCCCGCAGCTCGGCACGGAGCCCGTGGATCTGATCGATGAGGCTGAGCAGGACCGGCACGTCCTCCTCGGCGAACCCGAGCTCGTCTTCCAGATTGCGGATGAGTTCCGCGCGGGCGATGTCGGCCTCCGAGAAGCCTTGCGCCGTCTCGCCCGCCGGCTTGATGAGACCCTCCCGCACCCACACCCTCAGCCGCGTCACGGTGAGGTGGTGGACCCGGGCAACGACGTCTTGCTCGCTCAGCATCACGCCTGCTCCTTCAGCTTGCGCCGCGGATCGTAAGAGTGGGTCTTCTTCCATTCCTCCGCGAAGCGCTTCAGGTCATCATCGATGGTCTCGGGCATCATGACACTGAGCTTGACGAGCTGATCGCCCGTTCCGCCCCTCGTCTTCACGCCGCGCCCTTTCAAGCGCAACGTCTGCCCTGTGTTGGATCCGGGCGGCACGGTCACGGCGACGCGGCCGCCGATGGTCGGCACCTCGACTTTGCCGCCGAGCACCGCCTCGTCGAAGCGGATCGGCAGCTCCACCATGATGTCGTTGCCCTCGCGCGTGAACACAGGGTGCGGCATGACCCCAATCTCGACCAGCGCGTCCCCCGGCCCGCCCTCGCCGAGGCCCGGCATGCCTTTGCCCTTGAGGCGGAGCACCTGCCCCTCGGTAACGCCGGGCGGGATAGTCACGTCGAGCGTGCCGCCGTCCGGCAGCGTGATGCGCTGCTTGGTGCCATTCACCGCATCGAGGAAGCCGATATCGAGATGGTATTGCGCGTCCTGGCCGCGCATGGAGAACCGCGCCCCGCCGCGGCCGCCGCGCGGACCACCGCCCGCGCCGAACATGTCGCCGAAGAGGTCGCTGAACGCGCCGATATCCTCGAAGCCCGCCGTCGAGTGATAGCGCGCGCCCTCCGGCCCGCCGGCATATTCGCGGTAATAGCGTTGCTGCGGCCGTTCCTGGCCGCTCGCGTCGATCTCGCCGCGGTCGTATTTCCCGCGCTGCTCGGGATCCTTGAGGATCGAATAGGCGTGGGAGACCTGCTTGAACTTCTCCTCAGCCGCCGTGTCGCCGGGATTGAGATCGGGGTGCAGCTTCTTGGCGAGCTTGCGGTAAGCCTTGGTAATCTGATCGGCGCTCGCGGTCTTCTGAACGCCCAGAACGGAATAGAGATCCTCTGCCATCGACCAATTCTAGCGGCTGGAGTGAACTTCGAAGGACTCAACGTCTATTGTCATTGCCCGGCTTGACCGGGCAATCCAGTAACCCCGGCCTTCGTGATAATTCAAGTTCAGTGGTTACTGGATTCCCGCCTCCGCGGGAATGACAAACGAGTCAATGATTTGGGAAGCGCATCCTCGTACGGCAAGTCAAGGCTTCCCCTCAGCCCGTCGCGAGCTGGAATGGTGTGCCGACCCGGATCTCCGGCTCCCGGTCCAGGAGATTGGCAAGCGCCTTGAAGCGCCGCTCCACACGCTCGCCTTCGAGATTGGAATAAGGCTCGGGCAAGAGCCAGATGAGCCGGTTGCCTTCATAGCTCAGAGGCGTGTTGGGCAGCACGCCGGGCATGGCGGCCGCGACCATGTGGGCCGCACGGAATGCCGCCCCCAAAATGCGCGCCCGCTTCAACGTATCCTTGTCGACCAGTTCCACGAGCCGCTGGCTGAGGTCGTCCTTCACCAGCCCTTCGTTGCGGTAGTAGGCGGTCAGCGCGAGGAAGGCGCGGCCCGGATGGTCCACGCCGACGAAATCGCCATGGGCCACCAGGTTGAGGCTCTGGGCGCCGCGGTAGTCGGGATGCGCACGCCAGCCGATATCCGACAGAAGGCAGGCCGCATAACGCAGCCGCTTCTGCTCCGGCGTCTCCACCGGCCCCGGCGCGCGGAACAAAGCGTCGGTCCAATCGCAGAGCTCATAGGCGTTGTCGATGGAGCGCGAGCGTTGCCTGGCGAGGTTGGCGCAGGCCTCGAGCATGGGATCCTTCTCGCGTTCTTCCTCGCTCAGGAGGCTGTAGAGCAACCCTTCGCGGATGCCGAGCACCGAGATCACGACGGAACGCGGTTTCATCTGCTTGATGAGCCGTTCGAGCACGAGCGCGCCGTAGGGTACGGTCTCGCGCCGCGCACTCGAGATGTCGCGGATGCCGGCAAGCGAGCTCTGCGATTGGTGATCGAGCAGAGCCGAGAACTTCAGCGCCTCTTCGGCGCTGATCCGGTAGTTGTGCATCACGCTCAAGGGATAGTTGGTCTGGGTCATGTGCAGCCGCGCCAGCGCCCGCCACGTGCCGCCGATGGCGTAGAAGTCGCGGCCCCTGCCCTTTTCCAGCCACGGCACCGCGGCGAACTCGGCATCGACAAGTTCGCGTGCCTTCTTCAGGCTGCCGCCGGACGCATCGATCAGGCGCAAGCCGCCGAGCGGCATGGTGACGGCGTCGGACAGACGTCCGCCCCGCACGTCGATCAGCTCGAGGCTGCCGCCCCCGAGATCGCCGGCGAACCCGTCCGCCGCGTAGATGCCGGACACGACGCCGAGGGCGGCGAGCTCCGCCTCCATCGTCCCCGACAACACCGTGATATGCCGGCCAAGCACCCGCTCCGCTTGCGCGATGAACTCAGCACCGTTCTCCGCCTCGCGCGCCGCCGCCGTGGCGATGACTTTCACCCGATCCGCCTCGAGTTGATCGATCAGCGCACGAAAGCGCCGCAGCTCGCGCAGCGCCCGGTTGACGCCGTCGGCGGCAAGCTTGCCGGTCGTGGCGATGGTGCGGCCAAGCCCGCACAGCACCTTTTCGTTGTAGATCGGCGCCGGCGCCCGCGTGGCCCCGTCATAGACGATGAGCCGCACCGAGTTCGAGCCGATGTCGACGACGGCGACGGGAGCCCGATCGTTGCTTAAGGCCATCGTCGAAGCCTAGCCGGTCTCGATCAGTCGTGTGAAGCGCGGCGGCATGCTCTCGGTGAGGGAGGTGCCGCGGCCGGACAAGCTCGGATTGGTCATGAAATAATCCTGTGCGCTGAAGGGTTCCTGCCCTTCCACCAAGTGGATGCGCTCCGAGCTTCCATCGGGCAACACCCGCCAGCTCTGCAGGTTGTCCTTGAGATTGGCGACCATGATCTGGTCGAGGATCTGCTCGTGCACGGTAGGATTCTTGATCGGCACCATGGCCTCTACACGGCGGTCAAGGTTGCGGGGCATCATGTCGGCAGAGCTGATATAGACCGATGCCTTGCGATGCGGAAGCCCATGACCGGAGCCGAAGCAATATATGCGCGAGTGCTCGAGGAAGCGGCCCACGATGCTCTTCACGTGGATATTCTCCGACAGGCCCGGCACACCCGGACGCAGGCAGCAAATGCCGCGCACCACGAGGTCGATCTCGACGCCGGCCATGCTCGCCTCGTACAGCGCGTCGATGATCTCGCAATCTACGAGCGAGTTCATCTTCATCCAGATGGCGGCCGGGCGTCCTGCCTTGGCGTGATACATCTCCTCACGAATGTGATCGAGGATGCGCGCCCGGATGCCACCCGGCGACACGGCCATGGCTTCGAGTTCCGCCGGCTCGGCATATCCCGTGACGTAGTTGAAGATACGTGACAGGTCGTTGCCGATCATCCGGTCGGCGGTAAAGAACGACAAGTCGGTGTAGATCTTGGCGGTCACCGAGTGATAGTTGCCGGTGCCGATATGGCAATAGGTGACGAGCTCGCCGCGCTCACGCCGCACGATGAGGCTGAGCTTGGCGTGCGTCTTTAGCTCGAGGAAGCCGTAGACCACCTGCACGCCCGCGCTTTCGAGGTCGCGGGCCCATTTGATGTTGGCCTCCTCGTCGAACCGCGCCTTGAGCTCGACCACGGCGGTCACCGATTTGCCGGCTTCCGCCGCGTCCTTCAACGCCTCGATGATCGGCGAGGTCTTGCTGGTGCGGTAGAGCGTCCACTTGATCGCCACCACGTCCGGATCGGCCGTCGCCTGCTTCAGGAACTGGAGCACCACATCGAACGACTCATAGGGGTGGTGGACGACGATGTCCTTCTTGGCGATGGCCGCGAAGCAATCGCCGTGATGCTCGCGGATGCGTTCGGGGAAGCGGCTGACGAAGGGCTGGAACTTGAGGTCCGGCCGGTCCGAAACGATGAGCTGATTGGTGTCGGCAAGCCCGATCAGGCCTTTCTGCACGAAGCTCTCACGCTCGGAGACCTTCAGCTCCTGCATGACGAAGCGCTGAAGCCGCGACGGCATGGTCGCTTCCATCTCGAGCCGGATGACTGAGCCGCGCTTCCTGCGCTTGAGCGCGGATTCGAACAGGCGCACCAGATCCTCGGCCTCTTCCTGAACCTCGATATCGCTGTCGCGCACGACCCGGAAGGCGCCTTGGCTCCGCACCCGGTAACCGTGAAACAGTCGCGACACGAAGATGCCGACCACGGTCTCCAGCCTGATGAAGCGAATATCCTTCGCCCCCTCCTCGCTCGGCAGACGGATGAAGCGGTCGAGCTGCGGCGGGATCGGCAATAGCGCGTGCATGGTGCGGAGCGAGCCTTCGCGCACCAGTTCGAGCCCGAGCGTGAACCCGAAATTCGGAATGAACGGGAACGGGTGGGCCGGATCGACGGCGATGGGCGTCAGCACCGGAAAGATGTGGTTGAGGAAATGATCCTCGAGCCATTGGCGCTCCGGCTCGGAAAGCTGGTCGGCGTGAAGCACGTGGATGCCGGCCTCGCCGAGGAGCGCGGCGAGCGTGACCCAGCTCTCCTGCTGGTGCGCCGTGAGATCCGCCACAGACTGGTTGATACGGTCGAGCTGCTCGACTGGCGTCAGCCCATCCTGGCTCTGCGTCTCCAGCCCGGCGACGACCTGGGCGCGCAGACCCGCCACGCGCACCATGTAGAACTCGTCGAGATTGGTGGCCGAGATCGACAGGAAGCGCAGGCGTTCGAGCAGGGGATGGCGCTGGTTCTCCGCCTCTTCCATCACCCTCTTATTGAAGTTGAGCCAGGACAGCTCGCGGTTGAAATAACGGCTCGGCCCGAAGGCAGCGATGCGGGCTGCAGCGCCATCCGGCTCGACCGTCTCTTGCAAATTCATCGATAACTCCATGGAATTCGGCACTTTATTACGCTTTAAACAGGCTTGCGACGCTCCCTATGCTACGCCATCAAATGTATCACTAGCGTTACGCAAAACGCCAATCGGCCTATTCGGCCGAGGGCGTCCCCTGGAGCGCTTCGGTCACGAGCTGGCGGCTGATCTTGCGTCCCGAGGCGAGTGCCGCCCGGTCGACCGCTTCGACCGCGCGCGCCGCCGCTTCGAGCGAGCGGTCGATCCTGAGCGCCAGGAACTCCAGAACCTTGGGGTCGATATCGAGCTGCCGGTCGGTAAAGTGCTTGAGCATCACCGTGCGCAACAGAGCCTCGTCGGGCGCGCCGATCTCGGTCACGGGAACCGCGCTCAACCGCGAGGCGAGATCGGGCAGGCCCGTCCCCCACCGGCTCGGGCTGGTGCGCGCGGTGATGAGCACGAACAGCCGCTTCTCGCGTGCGAGGTTGAGAAGATGGAACAGGGTCTTCTCGTCGTAGCCGGCACGGTCGGCGTCCTCCACCACGATCGCCGCCCCTTCGGGCAAAGACTCGATCAAGGTGATGCCGAGATGGGCCCGGTCGAGCGCCTGCGCGCCCGAGAGTCCCTGCCAAACCCGCACGAGGTGGGTCTTGCCGCTTGCGGCAGGCCCGATGAGAAGCTGCACCTGGTCCTGCCATTCGGGCCACGCGTCGATCAGCTTGACCGCCGCGAGGTTGCAGTCGCTGACGAGAAAGTCTTCCGCGCCGAGCGCCGCGCGGTGAGGCAGATCGAAGGCGAGTTGGGCAAGCGTCACGAAGCTCTGACCCGCGTGCGATGGTGACTGACATCGGGCGTCTTCCGGCGATGCGGCTGGGCCGCGGTCGGCTCGTAGCTCGCCATGTGCCGGAGCCACGCCCAGAAATAGGCGCCGGCCGAGAGGATGGTGAAGGTTCCCGTCATCCAGATCAGCACCCAGATGAGGTTGTCGAGCCCAAGCCCCAGGCCAAGCTGGGCGAGGACGACGCCCGCAAGTGCGATCTGCAAGCACGTGTTCGCCTTGCTGACGAGGAGCGGTTTCACCGTGATCGGCCGCGACATCATCCAGGCGAGCAGCACCGCACCGACGATGAGGATGTCGCGGCTCACGACGGCGATGACGAGCCAGACGGGCAGATGCCCTGAGAGGCCAAGCGTGACGTAGATGGTGACGAGCAGGGCCTTGTCGGCGATGGGATCGAGATAGGCGCCGAGCTCCGTGTGCCAGCCGTAGCGCTTGGCGAGAAAGCCGTCAGCCCCGTCGGAGAGGCCGGCCAAGAGGAACACGAGGAACGCCGCGAGCATCTCGTGATCGATGATCAGCCACACGAGAAGCGGCACGAGCAGGATGCGCATAAGCGTCAGCGTGTTGGGAATGTTCACCAGCGTTTCTCCCAGCGGTCTCTGTTCCCGGGACCGTCGGGCCCGAATTCTAACAGATTCCGCGTCGCCGAGGGCTCAATCCCATGGCGCAAGCCCTTACTGGGAGCGGAGCACGAACGTGCCATTTCTGTTATCGAGCGCAAAGCCGTTCTCGCCGAGCGCCGCCTGGAGGCGGTCCAGGGAGCCGGCGAAATCGAAGGTAACCGAGGCCGTCCGGGCCGAGAGCGAATTGACCTCGAGCGACTGAAGGCCGGCGATCTGCGTCAGCCGGGACCGAATCTCTTGCCAATCCCTTAGGCCGGAGAACTCAACCAGGGCGACAACATTACGCGGCACCACCTTCGGCGCTTCGGACTCTTCCTCGGGCCCCGTCGCTGGGGGGTTCTGCTCATAGGCTGCCTGACCGGGCACCGGGCCGCCCGACTGCATCACCTTCCAGCGGTTCTCCAGAATAGCGAGCAAGGCCGTAGCCGCCGCACGCGCGGCCTGGGACGCATTCCCGCTGATGGGGTCGCTCCGGTCGAAGGTGATGGCACCGACCGCGTCCTCGCCGACGAGATGGGTTATGAACTTGCCGTCCTTGGTTTCGCCCACGGCGATGACGAGGCCGCCATAGCCGTAATTGCTTTGGAGCGTGGTGAGTGCGTCCGGGTCCCCTGCCAACGCTGCCTTGACGACGGATGCATCAAGATCGGCGCGTGGACGCAACACCGTGGCCGGCGTCACGCTGTGGGCGAGGTCGAGATCCTCCCAGGCCTTGCGCCAGCCCTCTTGCCCCTCGCCTGCCACGCCTCCGCCGGAGAGCATCACCGGCAGGATGGAGATCGAGGCCGCGCGATCCTCGCTATAGGGGATGGCGTAGTTCGCCAGAAGTTGCTTCACCACGCCCTCGTTGAAGTGCACATCGAGGGTGCCGATATAGCGCGTGGTCGAGTTCTGCTCCTTGCGGACGCCGACGCCCAAGACCATCTCCTCGACCTCTTCCTTGGTGAACTCGGGCAGCTGATCCTGGAGGCTGAGCGGCACGAGCCGTCCCAGCAGGATCTTGAGGGCCTGCTCCTCGGCTTCGGCCATACCCTTGTTGCGCGCGGCGACCGCATCTTTGGCGGTGGTGTCCACGGTGATGTTGGCGACGTCGTAAAGGCTCTCTGCCGCGCTGGCGGCGCCTATCCCCCCGCTGAGCGCCACGGCGCCCAACAGCACGAGGAGACTCAATCTGCGAGCCAAGGGTTCTAACCGTCTGAAACGCATGTCGGACTCTATCAAGTTCCGGTCCCGGCACCCGGCCCGCCCGGCACCCCCCGTAAACCCTTGGAATATGGCGGGCTCACGGCCTTTCCGCCTTGACGGCCCTCGCCCGGCACGATTGTTATGCCAATTCTTTTGAACTTGCACCCCGAGTGGCCCGGTGCCTGCGAAATCCCAAGACCCGAAATCCCAAGACAAGGCCGATGCGCCGCTCACCTATCGCGACGCAGGCGTCGATATCGATGCCGGCAACGCGCTGGTCAAGGCGATCGGCCCGCTTGCGGCCAAGACCATGCGCGCGGGCGTGCTCGGCGGTATTGGCGGATTCGGCGGCCTGTTCGACCTCAAGGCGTGCGGCTATCGGGATCCGCTGCTGGTCGCCGCCACGGACGGGGTCGGCACCAAGCTCAAGCTCGCCATCGAGACGGGCCTGCATGACGGGATCGGCATCGATCTGGTCGCCATGAACGTGAACGACCTCGTGGTGCAAGGCGCCGAGCCGCTCTTCTTCCTCGACTACTTCGCCACTGGCAAGCTCGAGGTGGGCGTGGCCGCGGCGGTCGTCGGCAGCATCGCGCAAGGCTGCGCCGAGGCCGGCTGCGCGCTCATCGGCGGCGAGACCGCCGAGATGCCCGGGCTGTACGCCCCCGGCGATTACGATCTCGCCGGCTTTGCGGTGGGCGCTGTGGAGCGCGATGCCCTGCTACCGCGGAACGATCTCGCCGCAGGCGACGTCCTCATCGGCCTCTCCTCCTCCGGCGTCCATGCCAACGGCTTCTCCCTGGTGCGGCGCGTGGTGGCCAAGAGCGGCCTCGACTGGAACGACGAGGCGCCGTTCGCCCCCGGCGCGACACTCGGCGCGAGTCTTCTCACCCCGACGCGCATCTATGTGCGCCAGCTCCTTGAAACGATTCGCTCAACCGCGGCGGTCAAAGCACTCGCCCATATCACCGGAGGCGGTCTCTTGGAGAACGTGCCCCGCGTGCTGCCCGACACGCTTGCCGCCGCCCTCGATCAAAGCGCCATCCACTTGCCGCCGGTCTTCGAATGGCTTCAGGTCGAGGCGCGGCTCGACGCGCACGAGATGCTGCGCACCTTCAATTGCGGAATCGGCATGGTGGTCGTCGTGGCCCCTGACGATGTGAACCGCGTCGTGAAAGCGCTCGGACCCCTCGGCAAGGAGGCGGTGCTGATCGGCACCCTCGTCCCGCGCGGGACGGGCGATGCCGTCCGCCTCGACGGCAAACCCCGGTCGGCGTCATGAGCGGACGGAAGCGCGTCGGCGTCCTCGTTTCGGGCCGCGGCAGCAACCTCCAGGCCCTGATCGACGCCGCCAAGGATCCCGCCTACCCCGCCGAAATCGTGCTCGTGGTCTCCAACGTGCCGGGTGTCCAGGGCCTCGCCAGGGCGGAGAAGGCCGGCATCGCCACCCGGGTGGTCAATCACAAGGATTTCGCCTCGCGCCCGGACTTCGAGAGCGTGCTGGAGGCCGCCCTGCGCGAAGCGCACGTGGATCTCCTCTGCAATGCGGGCTTCATGCGGCTCCTCACCGAAGGCTTCGTCACCCGCTGGCTCAACCGCCATCTCAACATTCATCCCTCGCTCCTCCCCGCCTTCAAGGGGCTGCATACCCACGCGAGGGTCCTCGAGGCCGGGGCGAAGATCAGCGGATGCACGGTCCATTTCGTGCGCGCGGCCATGGATGACGGGCCCATCGTCGCCCAGGCGGCCGTCCCGGTGGTGTCCGGCGACACCGAGGAGACCCTGGCGGACCGGGTCTTGGCCGCCGAGCACCGCCTTTATCCGCATGCGTTAAGGCTGGTCGCCGCCGGAAAAGTGCGGGTCGAGGGAGAACATGTTGTCGGAATGCCACAGCAACCCGACCAATCCGCCCTTTTTTCGCCTCCGCTCCCCCACAATTTTTGATGGAAACTGTTAACGGCCGTAAGATCGGAGATTGGACGGCGGAAGTTGACGCATCTCAATATGCGGTGCTGCCGACCATGGACAATGTTGACGGCCGGATGCTAGGAACGAAGTTCATTCGGAACAATTTTCGCTGCTGCCTTCGCGCCTTGAGCGATGCGGTCGAAGGTAGCGCGGAATATCGTTTTCCTGGCCTGGCGGCTTGGCCCCCGGGTCTACACCCGGCACCAAGGCCCCAATGACTAGGAGCTTAGGGGGAAGGCGTAAATGGCGGACATGACGGTCGCCTATTCTCCGTCGCATGGGCTCGGCGAAGAGCAGAGCATCTGGTTCAAGCTCACCCCGCTTCTGAACCAAGAGAATCCTATGCAGGTTCTCATGGCGCTCAGCGACAAATATGCCGGCGTTATCCCGATCAATCTGAAGAACCAGCGCATCGTCCTCTTGAGCGAGCCGGAGCATGCCGAGCGCGTGCTGGTATCGAACGCCGACAACTACACCAAGTATTTCGACGGGCTGCGCCCCATCTTCGGCCGCAGCATGATCACGATCGACGGCGCCCTGTGGCAGAAGATCCGCACGCCGCAGCAGGCCGCATTCCACCCGAACATGTTCGAGGAATACTTCCCCTATTTGATGTCGGCCATCGACTCCAAGATGGCGCGCTGGGCGAAGTTCGCCTCGACCGGCGAGACCATCGAGATGGTGGAGGAGACCTGGACGCTCGCCGCCGAGATGGTGTGCAAGGCGCTGTTCGACCGTGAGATGCCGTTCAACCCGCACTTCGTCTTCAAGCAGGTCAAGACCTATACGGACGTGATGAACCACAAGTCCATCCGTCTCAAGAACGTGCGCGGCGAGCTCGTGGAGATCACGGGGGAAGACACCGCCAAGGCGATGGAGGTCTGGCACTCGGTCCCGGATATGGTGATGGGCGCCAACGTCCTCGAGCACCGTGAGAAGACGCTGCTCACCATGCTGCAAGAGGCCGAGGCCGATCCGGACTTCCCGGAATTCGATCACCGCCAGGTCATCGACGAGATGAAGCAATATCTGTGGGCTGGCACCGAGACAACGGCGCTGACGCTAGCCTGGTCGCTCTATCTCCTGTCGCAACATCCCGAAGCCATGGAGCGCATCCGCGCCGAGGCACGCGCCGTGTGCGGCGATGCCGACCCGCAATGGAACCAGGTGCAACAGCTCGCCTACACAAGGCAGGTCATTCAGGAGACCATGCGGCTATTTCCGCCGATCTGGGGCCTGATCCGTATTGCCGCGGGCGATGACGACATCCAGGGCCACAAGATCAGGGCGGGCGACAAGGTGGTGATCCTCTCCTACATCGCCCATCACAGCCCGAAATTTTGGACCGATCCGGAGAAGTTCGACCCCGAGCGCTTCGCGCCCGAGCGTGCCAAGAAGCGGGTGAAGTACTCCTACCTGCCGTTCGCCGCCGGCAAGCGCGCCTGCATCGGCGGTGCGCTGTCGCAGATCGAGAACACCCTGGCCCTCGTCCAGCTGCTTCGCCGCTTCACCCCCGAATATGTGGGGCCGAAACCCGCGAAGATCCACGCCACGGTCACGCTCTGCCCGAAGGGCGGCCTGCCCTTCCGCATCCGCGCCCTCAGTTAGCCCGCCGACTCACTGCGGTGACAGTTCAGGGCGCGCGCGTGTAGGTCGTCGTCATCGTTGAGTTCATGGGCATCGCCTGCACGGTCGACAATGTATCGCCGTCGCAAGTGTAGGTCATCGTGACCTCCGACGGTCCCATGTGAGGCATCGGAATATTGGTGCTCTGGCCGCCCGGCGCCTTGAGCGCCATGCCGCCTTTGGCATCGACCGCCGTCACGCACAGAGTGAGCTTGCCGTCCGCGGCGGACCACAGCCCGCTGCCTTGCGTGCTCATGCTCCCCGTGGCCTTGATCGGCGCGTCTTTGGCCGTGACTTCGGTCTTGGTATTGATCTTCGAGGTCGAGAACGTGCCATCGCCGTTGAAGGTGAAACTCGCCTCGCTCGCCTGAATCTTGATCTGCGCCATCTTCATGTGCTCGCGCATCCAGTCGGCGGCACCACCGCCGGTCTGCTTCCAGGTGCCGAGGAGACAATCGTCGACAGCGGCCGTCTTGCAGTCGGCGAAGGCTGAGAAAGGCGCAAGCAGCAGGAATGACGCTGCAGCAGCAATTGTGAATGGAGACCGGCAGCTCACGGCGCCCTCCCTGGTGGTGAGCTCGAAAGTGGAGCAGGCCTTTGCGGCCCCGCCAAGGCGGACTTGGCAGTGGCTCGCCTCGGCAGGCGGCGCTCAGTCCGGGTCGTCGGTTTCGGCCGCGCCGCCGCTCTTATCCGGCGTGCCGCCCTCACCGAGATCGGGGAAGCCCGCCCGCAAATAGGCGACGATGTCCCAGATCTGGTCTTCCGTGAGCTGGTCCTTGAACGCCGGCATGGCGGTGCCGAACTGCTTGCCGCCTTCGGAGACGCTCCACAGCAGATATTGGTCGACGGCGATCGGCTGCTGCACCATGTAGGCGAGCAGCGCCGGCGACGGGGTGAGCGAATAGGCGAGATCGCCGTTCCCAAGCCCTGTGTCGCCATGGCACTTGCTGCAATGGGCGATATAGAGCGGACCGCCCGCGGCGATGGCCGGGATCGTGTAGCCGATCGTGTTCTCGGCCTTGAGATATTTCTCCGGGATGCGCTTGTTCACGAAGGTGGAGAACCGCAGCATGCGCTGTTGCTGCTCGGGATCGAGATTGCGCAAGCTCCAACCAACGGGCGGCTCCTGCTCCTTGGGAATCTCGGTCGGCACGCCGTCGGCATCCGGCGGAACGTCTTGCGCAAGAGACGCGGATCCGGACGCAAGCAGCAGTCCGGCAACAAAGAGCGCAAGGGGTAAGCGGGGCATAGGCGGCATCCTTCTTGAGCCTTGGTTAGCCTACCCCCATACATCGCGCCCGCGGCAAAAGAATGCCTTGTCGCAGATCAAACCTTGCCACGTCTCCCGGTTGGGTCCCTAGCCGACGATCTCGCTCTTCTTGAAGCAGATCCCGATCTCGCGCTTGGCGCTCTCTGGGCTGTCCGAGCCATGCACCGAGTTCCGTTGCATGTTGATGGCGAAATCCTTGCGGATGGTGCCGGGCTCCGCGTCCACGGGGTTGGTCTTGCCCATCACCGCGCGATTCCGGCTAATGGCGTCCTCGCCCTCCAGCACCTGGAGCACGATCGGCCCTGAGGTCATGAACGCGATGAGGCCCTTGTAGAAGGGCTGGCCCTTATGCATCTCGTAGAAATGCTGTGCGTCTTTCTTCTTCCACCACACACGCTTCTGCGCGATCACGCGCAAACCCGCGCCTTCGAGCCGGGCAACGATCAGCCCGGTGATATTGCGTTCGGTGGCGTCGGGCTTGATGATTGAGAGCGTGCGTTCGCTAGCCATACTTAAGTCTCTCTAGTCTTTGGAATCTTTGCCGGGGCTTATAGCCGCCAGGCATGACGGCCACAAGGCGATCAGGGTAAGCAGCCGACACCGTTCAGGATTGCCGCAGCAGCGCTCACGGCCGAAAGGGAGGGTAAGTCAATGCTCTATGCCACGCTCAAGGTCCTACTGACGAGCGTCCTCGTGGTCGCAGTATCGGAGACGGCGAAACGCAGCGCCCTTTTCGGCGCCGTCATCGCCTCGATCCCGCTCACCTCCGTGCTCGCCATGATCTGGCTCTATGTCGATACCGGCGATACTGAAAAGGTCGCCCGCCTCGCTGGCGGGATTTTTTGGCTGGTGCTTCCCTCTCTCGTTCTTTTCGTGGCCCTCCCTCTTTTGCTGCGCGGCGGCGTCGAGTTCTACGCGAGCCTCGCCGTTTCCGTCGGGCTCACGGTCGCCGCTTACTTCGTCATGCTTTATGGTCTGCGGCTCGCCGGTATCGAGATCTGAGGGCGCGGCTCATGCTTTCTTCTGCCAGCGCCCGTCCGCGTCCTGCTGCCAATAGCTGACCGCATAGCCCTTGTCCTTGGCCGCCGTCCAGGCCGCGCGCGCTTGCGCCACCGCCCCGTCGTCGTGGCCGTCAAACACGTAGACGATACGGGCGTAGCCGCCTGCGTCTTCGAGACTTGCGCCATCGACCAGGAAGCGCACCGCAGCTTCGTTGGGATTATCCTCCTCGGCCGTGAGATAGATGGGCTGCGCCGCCGGCGAGCCGTCGCTCGACGTGCCGTGCGGCAGAAAACTTTCCTCGCGATAGGTCCATAATAGGCTGTTGAGCGCCTCGACACGCTCCGTGCTCGAGGCTTGCACCGCCGCGCGCCAGCCGCGCTCCAGAGACCGCTCGAGCAGTGTCGGCAACACCTGCTCCAGCGTGCGGCTCTCCAGATGATAGAAATAGACTTCCGTCTCGCCGCTCATGGTTGGCGTCCCGTCGCGTAGGGGTTCTTCCCCTTGCGCAAATTCAGCCTGATCGGCACGCCCGGCAGATCGAACGCCTCGCGCAGTCCGTTCACGAGATAGCGCACATAGGAGTCCGGTAGCGCCTTCGGCTGCGAGCAGAATACGACGAAGGTCGGCGGCCGCGCATTGGCCTGTGTCATGTAGCGGAGCCTGATGCGCCGGCCGGCGACGGCGGGCGGCGGATGCGCATCCACCGCGGTGCCGAGCCATTGGTTGAGCGCGTGCGTCGGCAACCGCTTGTTCCACAGCGCATCGGCCGCGAGCACCGCGTCCATGAGCTTGGCAAGCCCTTTGCCGCTCAAGGCCGAGAGGGTCACCAGCGCCACGCCTTTGACTTGCGGCAGAAGCCGTTGGCACATCTCGCGCAACTCCGCCAAGCGCTTCTCGCGCTCGCGCACGACGTCCCATTTGTTAATGGCGATGACGAGCGCCCGGCCCTCTTGCGCGATCAACGCGGCGATCTGGAGGTCCTGCTTCTCGAAAGGCTGCTCCGCGTCGAGCACCAGGACGACCACCTCGGCAAAGCGGATGGCCCTCAGCGTGTCGCCGACGGACAGCTCCTCGGCCTTGCCTTCGACCCGCGCCTTGCGCCGTAGGCCCGCCGTGTCGAACAAGCGCAAGGGTCGGCAGGCCCATTCAATCTCCGAGGCAATCGCGTCGCGCGTGATGCCCGCCTCCGGTCCGGTGATCATGCGCTCCTCGCCGAGGAGCGCATTGACCAACGTGGACTTCCCCACATTGGGGCGCCCGACGATGGCGATGCGCAAGGGATGCATCCCCTCGCCTTCTGCTTCGATCCCGGCCTCGCCGCCTTTCGTCTCGCAAGCCTGCGCGATGGCGTCCGTGACATCGCCGATGCCGAGCCCGTGCTCGGCGGAGATCGGCAGCGGCTCGCCAAGCCCGAGCGCGAAGGATTCGTAGAGACCGGCTTCCGCCGCCCGGCCCTCCGATTTATTGGCGGCGAGGATCACCGGCTTGCCGGAGGCGCGCACAAGCTGGGCGAAGATCTCGTCGGCCGCGATCACCCCGGCGCGGGCATCGATGAGAAACAACACGAGATCCGCCTGGCCGATCGCAGCCTCGGTCTGCTGGCGCATACGAGCGGTCAGCCCCGTATCACCGGGTTCGAGCCCCGCGGTATCGACGAGCGTTATCGTGCAGGGCCCGATGTCCGCCTCCGCCTCCCGCCGGTCCCGCGTCAGGCCCGGTTGATCGTCGACCAAGGCGAGCCGCTTGCCGGCGAGCCGGTTGAACAGGGTGGACTTGCCGACATTGGGCCGTCCGACGATGGCGACAGTGAAGGACATGAAATCCGTACGGGAAGGAACTCTGGGCGGGGCGTCCGAGCCACCGCCCAAGCGCGGTCAGTTGAGAGCGATCAGCTCGGCATCGTCGGACAGGATATACATCCGGCCGCCGGCCACAACGGGGGTCACGAACACCTCCGTCCCGAGATCGACCTGCGGCCCGAGCTGGCCGGTCCGCGCCTCGGCGCCCACCAGAAGCCCGTCGCCGGAAACGACCCAGACGTAACCGCCCGCCACCACCGGCCCGCTCCACCGGGCGCTATGCGGCAGATCGGTCACCCAGCGCACTTGACCGTCATTGCGGCCGAGCGCCATGAGCCGCCCGGCCACGTCGACAACGAACACGGCATCGCCCGCGACCCACGGCATTTGCGTGCTGGTGAGATTGCGCGTCCACACCCGGGCGCCCGTCGATGCCGAGGTCGCGATCATCCTGCCGCCGTGGCTGACGGCGAACACGACACCGCGGTCGATCACCGGCCGCGACGGGTCTCCGAGAATGCCGGAGGCCGTGGTCTCCGACGTCCGGGTCAGCGAGTCGTTCCATTCTCTCTTACCGCTGCCGGTCTGGAAGGCAACGATGTCCCCGGCTGGGAACGGCGCCACCACGGTCCCGCCTGCCACCGCCGGGCTCGCATTGCTGAGCAGTGTCGCGACCTGCGGCAGGCCACGCTCCTTCCACACCTCATCCCCGTCGGAAGCGTTCAGCGCATGCAGCGTGTTCTCCGTAGAGACGAAATATACCTTGCCGCCGGTAGCGGTGGGCGAATTGCGGATCGGCTCGCCGATGGACTTCGTCCACTCGATGGCGCCGTTGCTCGGATTGAGCGCCACGACAGTGCCATAGCCCGTCGTAGCGAAAAGCTTGCCGCCGTCGAGCGCAAGCCCGCCACCGAAACCCTCCCGGCCGCTCTCGTTCTTGGGCGTCACGCTCGTCGTCCACATTTTGGAACCGCCCGACGCGGAGAACGCCGAAACGTCTCCCCCGGCATCGAGCGTGAACACTTTGCCGTCGGCGACGAGCGGCACCGCGCTCAGCCGGCCGCTCGACGAAGAGCCCGTGCCCGCATCGGCGCTCCACACTTTGTGCAGCGATGCGCCGAGCGCAAGGTGACCGAGATTGTTGGAGGGGTCGCCGCCGGGCTGCGACCACGACCCGTTGACCTTCGCTGGAGGCAACGAGACCGGTCTTACCGCGACCTGGCTGGCGGTGAGCTCGCCGGGATCTGTGATGACGGCGATGCGCTCGCCGGGCAGCCTCGCCTCTTCCTTGTGGAATGGATTCTTTAGGCCGCCGCCGCATCCGGCAAAGGTCGCGGCCACCACCGCGGCGAGCCCCGCGCCGAGAAGGCGACTGCCGATGTCTCGTCCTCTACCCCGGCCCAATTTCGAGCCACCCTTCGCGTTCAAAACGCTAATTTGTCTTAGCGTCGCTCACCGCCGGCGGGTTTCCCACGATCAGCGCGAGCATCATGTTGGCGCGATCCCGCAAGTTCGGCGGCGTTCCCTGGTCGCCCAAGAGCTCGGTGAACTGCTCCTCGGCCACGCGCATATTGTTGTGCTGATAGGCGGAAAGGCCGAGCAGTTCTCGGGCCGAGAACCGCCAGGGGTTGTCGGCGCCGGTGAACCCCTTCAGCCGGCGCTCCATGTCGGCGTAATCGGCCGTGTCCAGGCGGAGCGTCGCGGCCTGAATCGCCGCGAGCCCTTGGAGGATCGAATCGACCTTTGAATCGGTTGAGAGGGCGTCGTAATCCGCGACGGCCTTGTCGGTCTCGCCGGCATCCGCCTCGCTGGCGGCGATCTGGAAGCGCGACAGCACTTGATACCCCTCCGGCCCGCTCTTCGCGAGCGCGTCGAACATCTCACGCGCCTTCTTGGTGTCGGACGCAGGCGGGGTCTCGAGGGTCAGGGCCTCGGTGAACTCCGCGCCGGCCGCTTGCGCCTGGCGGTTCTGCCAATAGGTCCAACCCTTATAGGCCGCGACAGCAGCAATCAGGCACGCCGCCGCAACGAGGACGGCAATGCCGTATCTGTCCCACAGCTTTTTGTACTGATCGTGGCGGACGGCCTCGTCCACCTCGCGAAAAAAACTATTGTCGCTCATTGGGCTGCGGGCTCTCATGTCCGGACGGAAAAGACGGATGGGCAGGAGCCTCGACCGTGAGCCCCTTCCTCCCCCGCCGTATAGTGAAGGCCACCTGCTCGCGCAAGGCTGAAGCCTGCTGCCCTCTGACAAGCGTGGTAAACACGTTAGCCCTCTGGGGCTAACTGCCTGTCATTTTGGTCTTTTTCGTGGCCTCGTCGTCGTCCTCGCACATCGGATAGGTGTAGGCGTCCGATGGGAAGACGCGGGCGCGGACCTCGGTGGAATAGGCCTTGACGGCGCCTTCGATGGCATCGCCGAGCTGAGCATATTCCTTCACGAATTTGGGCACGCGCGGGGAAAGTCCGAGCATATCCTCAAGCACGAGGATCTGTCCGTCGCACTCCGCCGAAGCTCCGATGCCAATGGTCGGAATGTGGATCTGCTTGGTGATGCGCGCCGCGAGAAGCTCTGCCAGCGCCTCGAGCACGACGGCGAATGCACCAGCCTCGGCGACGGCCTTGGCGTCCGCCTCGAAGGCCGCCCATTCGGAGCGGAACCGGCCTCGCGGCTGGAAGCTGCCGATCGTGTTCACCGCCTGGGGCGTGAGCCCGATATGGCTCATCACCGGAATGCCGCGGCTGGTGAGATAGCGGATCGTATCGGCCATATGCACGCCGCCTTCGAGCTTGATGGCGCCGCAGCCGGTTTCCTTCAGCACGCGCGCGGCGTTGCGGAAGGCGATCTCGGGGCTCTCCTCGTAGGAACCGAAAGGCATATCGACCACGACGAGCGCCCGGCGCGAGCCGCGCACCACGGCTTGCGCATGCATGATCATGAGGTCGAGGGGCACCGGCACCGTCGTCTCGTAGCCATGCATCACCATGCCGAGGGAATCGCCCACGAGCAGCATGTCGACGTAAGGATCGATGATCTGCGCCGTATGCGCGTGGTAGGCGGTCAACGCAACGATGGGGGTCCCGCCCTTGCGCTTGGCAATTTCCGGTGCGGTGACGCGTTTTACGTCAAAAGTTTGAGACACGGCTCGAGCCTCCGCGACGACCAGATGAGTTTCTTATGACAGAATATAGGAACTTTGTGCAGTGCAAAAAACCCGCTGCGGGCCAAGCTAGTGCGGCAGGACCGCCCGCCCGATGAGGAGGGGGTGAAGCCATACGAGGAACACCACGTAGAACAGCACCCCGAAAACCACGGCAATGAGGTCATTGCGAGCCCCTCCTTGGGCTGCCGTGCCGATCAGCTCCGTCGGCTTTCGGCCTTTGAGGGTGATCCGGTCATAGACCGCGTAGGCCAGGAACGACCCGAACAGGAGGATCGAGGCGAGATCGCCGTTGGCGATCAGATGAGCCAGCGCCCATGTCTTGATGGCGACGAGGAACGGATGCTTCAGCCGCGCCTTGATCCGCCCCGGAACATAGGCCGCCACCAGGAAGATGAAGGCCGGCAGCATGAGCACGATCGCCACCCAGCGGGTCCACGGCGGCGGGTACCAGACCTGGATGACCGGCGCCTTCGCGAAGCCCCACACCAGCAGCACGAACCCGGCGGTCGACAGCATCCCGAACAGAATCCGGTAGCCGGTCTCGCCGAGGCGCGCGATCAACGTCTCACGAAAATGCGGAAATGTCGGCAGGACGTGGATGCCGAGAAAGACGATGATGCCAATGATGAGCAGCGTCATGGCTTAAGCCTCGGCACCCTCCCCGCCTCTAAGTGGTGACCGGTGGCCCGAACCGGTTGGGCCCGTCCGTACCCTTGAGGAAGCCGAGCTCGACGAGGAACCAGATGGCGCCAACGATCGGCACCAGGAGGATCAGCATCCACCAGCCGGACTTGTCGCGGTCATGCCAGCGCTTGATGTCCACCAGGATCGACGGAATGATCGTGATCAGCGCCCAGATGCCGCTCAGCAGTCCGGCGCCGCTGTCATGGTCGAACGTGCCGATGGCATGGTCGATGACACTCAAGATCACGCTGACGACGAAGACCGGAAGCACGAGGTAAAGCCACCATTCCTTCCGGTTCACCCGGCCTTGGGCCGAGAGATAGAATTGCTTGTAATCCATTTTGCCACCCTCCCCTTATCCCTTGGCGGAGCAAAGCTTAAGGCGGGCACGCGGTCAACTGGCAGCGATCGGGAATACACCGCTACCGCGCGCAAGGCAGAATTGCGTAATCCTGGGCCGCCGTCCAATTGAGGGCCTTGCCATCCCATTCGAACCATTGCTCCGGGCGCGGCGCCCTCCAATAGGACGGGGACCACCGGCGCGCGGACAATTGTCCGCGCCTTATCGCCTCGGCCGGCGCGATCACCCAGGCCGGCGCGTCAGGCCGCGTACAGAGCTCCTTCAACGCGGCATCGCTCAGATGGGCAAGATGCGGCTCCTCCCCGCTTGTCCAGCCCCTGGCGCTGAAGGGAGTCCGCAAGCGCTGGTCGACGAGGCCGAGATCGGCAAGGGCGCGGGCCCGTTCGTCCCAAACGGCGGCGAGCAGCCGCGAGAACACGTTGCTCGCCCCTTGCAGGCGGCTAACCCAATTCGGCCTTCCCGCCTGGCTCCACGTGGCGAAGCCGCCGCCGATCCACAGCACCTCGCCGTCGCGGGTGGAGAGGATGGCCGCAAGAGCGGGATCGGGGCCGAACTCATCGGTCTCCACATACCAAGCCCTGCGGTCGTCCCACAGAAGAAGCGCGGCGCACACCGCGGCAACCGACGCCACCGCCGTCGCCGCCACGATCCATCTGTCCTGCCCGCCATTGGCCCACAGCACGGCGAGCAGGCAGACTGGGATGGCGAGGAGATTGACGGTGCTTATCGCATCGAGCTCACCGCCCGCACCAGGAGGGCTGCTCAAGACGAGGAGCACGATCGCATAGAGATGCGTGCCGACATAGAGGAGCGCGCAGAACGCGACGACGGCCCAAATCACTGCGGCCACCCGGCGGAAGTCTGTCCCGGGCCGGAGCGGCAGGAAGGCCAAAGCGAGCGCCAGCGCCGACCCCACGATCGCGACGGGAGCCACCTGGCTCTCGATCCACGCAATCACCAAGACGGCGAGCGTCACGCGCCCGGCGGCATCTCTCTGCCACAAGCCCACCGAGCACAATCCAAGCCCCGCCGCCGCGAACACCGCGAGCAGCCACAGCGCGCGCCACGGCTGAATCTGAAGGACCAGAAGCGACCCCAGAACGTCGCCGAAAAGAAGCGAGGCGAGCACGCCGCCGACGGCAACCAGCGCCACCGCAACGAACAACGCGCGCACGCGGCCGCTGACGACCCGCGCGGCAATCGCCACGGTCGCGAGTTGGACGATCGTCCGCGTCCAATCGGCGAGCGGCCATTCGCCCACGAAGAGATAGGGACTGCGCGCCACGAGGATGTCGCGCCACGCGGGATCGACGGTCGCGAACAGCCGGTCGGCGACCGGAACGCCCAGAGCCGCGGCGCCAAAAAGCACGGCGGCGCCGATCCCGAGACACGCAAGACCTAAGCGAGGCGTTGCGACGCGCGTGCGTGGGTCAAAGAACAGGAGCCAGGCATAGATCGCCAGGCCCGGCACAGCCATGATGGGATGAAACAATCCTGCGACTACGAGCGGCACGGCCGCCCAGAACCGCCGGCCGAACCCGAACAGCGCAAGCCCGAGCAGCACGAAGGCTTCGGCGAAGGGGCGCGGTACCGCCAGCGCCTCGGCGTAGTGGAACACCTCGAGGCCCGCATAATGCGCCGGCAATACGGCGATGAAGATGAGGATCACCCAGCGCGTACGGCCTTGCGCCATCGATGCGGAGAGCGCCGCAGCGGCGACGAACCACAGCGCGAGCGCGGCAAACGCCGTGAGCTTCGCCGCAAGCGAGGAGCCGAAGGCCGCCACGATAACGACCATCAGCGCCGGAAAGACGGTGAAGCCCGACTGCCCGTGCTCGGCGAGCACCATGTCGTGGCCGATACTGCCCGGATGGATCGCCGCGAGCGCGTAGCCGATATAGAGGCGCGCGTCGTGCAGGATTCCCTCGTAAGGACGAGACAACAGGAGCAGCGCGAGAAGGCCTGCGGCCGCCAGGGCTCCATAAGCGAAGCCCCATGCCGCGGGCGTTGCGGCCGGCCCACGCTTGGACCGGTCGGCACGATGCGGCACGACTGGCCAGCTCAGAGCCATGACCGGGTCGAGAACAGGAGGTTGCGCCGGGCAACATAGTTGAACAGGAACGTGATCCCCGCCGTCGGCAGCTTGGCGATCTGATAGCTGAGCGGTGTCCCGGTGGTGATGGCCCACAAGAAAAGCGCGTTCAGCAGAAGCCCAACGACGCCGATCGCGACAAAGCTCGTCAGCTCGATCGACCGGCTGGAAAGACGCCGCTCATCGAAGATGTACGAGACGCTCGCGATATAGGCCAAGACCAAGCCCGCTAAGAAGCTGATCGAGGCGGAGATCAGATAGTAGATGCCGACATATTCCGTGAGGAAGATGAGCAGGCCGTAATCCACTGCAAGCGCGACCACGCTGATCGCAAAGTACAGTACGAACTGCCGGAGCTGCCCGCCCCACAGATCGGCCAGCGACGGCAGGCGCGACACGCGCAGCATGGTTCGGCTGTCGAGTCTCATGCCACCTTCGCCACTCTCCGCGGCACGAGGCGTTCGCTCTTCAGCGCATCCTCGATGCCGGACGGCCCGGCCTCATGATAGTCGGCGTCCTCGTTCACCTGCCATACGTCATAAATCATCTCGCCGGCCTCGATATTGAGTGCGGTGAGCAGCCCCGTCATCATCGCGTGGTCCTGATTGTTGTATTTGTGCATGCCGTTGCGGCCCACGAGGTGAAGCGTCGGGTAATTTGCGGCGAGATCGCGGCGCACGACTTCCATGTTCTCCGCATACGCGTCGTCATAGACAGGATAGGCTTTCGGCTGGCGCACCACGCAGGCGTCGAAGATATCTGCCGGGCGCATCAAGCCGATCTTATCGATCTCCTTCATGGCAAGCTTGATCAGATCGTCGTCACTCGAAGTCCACAGCCCGTCGCCTTCGAAGCAGAAATATTCGAGGCCGAGGCTCGTCGAGGTGTCGTCGGGGAGGAGCTCCGGCGACCACGACCGGAAGTTCTGCACCCGGCCCACCTTGACCGCAGGGTCGTGAATGTAGACCCAGTTATCTTCGAGTTGAATGTTCGATTTGCCGATCAGAACCACGGTGAGGAAATCGCGATAGCGCAAATCGCGCGCGTGCAGCGTCGAGATCGGCCCCGGCGTGATCGAACGAATGAGATCGCGCACCGGCGCCGACGACACCACGTGCTGTGCCGTATAGGTCTCGCGCGTGCCGTCGCCCTTGACCACCTCGACGGTCCACAGACGCGTGGCCTCGTCCCAGTGCAGCTTCTCGACCTTGCGGCCCATCACCACGCGCCCGCTGAACGCCTCGATCTTGCGCGCGGCCGCGTCCCACATCATGCCGGGCCCTCGGCGCGGATAGCGGAACGACTCGATGAGCGTCTTCGCCGTTGCGCCGCCCTTCCCCGAGCGGCCGAGCGAGCGGCGAAACCCATCCACGACCGCGGCGCGGAGATCGAGGCCCTTGATGCGCTGCGCCGCCCAGTCGGCGGAGATCTCGTCGCAACTCATGCCCCACACCTTCTCGGTGTAGGTCTTGAAGAAGATCGAGAACAGGCGCTCGCCGAACTGGTTGCGTACCCATTGATGGAACGTCTTCGGAGACTTGATGGGCGTCGCCCGCGCGCGCGCATAAGACAAGGCGCAAGCGAGACTCTCGATCGGTCCGAGCTTGCGGAACGCCTCGAAGGCTCTGAGCGGATACGAGAAGAACTTGCCGCGATAATAGATGCGCGACAGGCGCGGCCGCTCGATGAAGTCGTCGGGCAGGATTTCGTTCCACAGATCGACGATCTCCTTCGACTTGGAGAAGAAGCGGTGGCCGCCGATGTCGAACAGGAAGCCCTTATGGTTCACCGTCCGGCTGATGCCGCCGACATAAGTGGGGTCCTGCTCGAGCACGAGCACGCTGCGCCCGTCCTTGGCGAGCTGGTAGGCCGTGGTCAGCCCTGCGGGCCCCGCACCGATGACGATGGTCTCTGCCGAAAAACCCAAGATCCGCTCCCCGGATTGCCCCTTATTCTTGGCGGGAACCGTAGGGATTTGGCGTAAAGGAAGCCCTAAGCGGCGGGCGAAAGCCAAGCCGTTATCCCGGAGACTTTTGGTCCCGTCCAAAGAGACAGGCATTCGGAAGACACACGCTGCGCTGCCACCCGGATGCCGCGGCAAGGCGCTCGAGCAAGAGATCGTACGTCTTCGGATCGAGCGCCCGGCTCAGATAGATGTAGTCGTATTGGCCAGGTGGCAGAGGACCCTTGCCGTCAAAGAAGGCCTTCGTCTGATCGAATTCGCGTTTCTGATCATGCCAATGCGTCGATCGATACGAGGTGATGATCGTGCGGCCCGCCACAATCGGCGCCCAGGTGTCTCGTCCGCCGAGGAGATAGGGCGGCTCCGGCTTTTGCAGAATCAGAGCGTCGCGCGGCGTTGAGCGCTCGATCGCATCGAGCACGGCGAGGTCATCCTTCGGGATGCGCACGACCCAACGTTCCGCCGACGCGCCGTGCCATATCGCATCGAGGATCGGCGTCGCCAGCCCGAGTGCCAGGATCAGCACCGCGGCGGGCTTGGAGATCGCCACCAGTCTTTGCGACCCGGCCTTGTTTTCCTCGAGCAGCCACGCCGCAGCGATGGTCAGTCCAAGCCAGGCAAGCAGACTGACGCGGAGCTGGAATTCGAGCACCAGACGCTGATGATCGACCAGGCTGGAAATCAGGAGTCCCAGGAGGCCTACGGCGGCCAGTGCCAAGCCGAAGTTGAACGCGCGCCGCTTCTCATCCGGCAACGGCCGCTCTCGCCATCCTCTGCGCAGACCCACCAAGCCGAGCAGCGCAATCCAATACACAAAGACGAGCCCGGGAAGAGCCAGGAGGAAACGAATTCCGGCGTTCGCCTCCCACGGGCGATCGGCAGCAAGCGGGCTATCCAAACCGCTATCGCCCGGAGTCATTCCAACCACGCCAAACAGGAAGGGAACACAGAGCGCCAAGACCACCACGACGGCGATGCGCCCTATGCAACGCCAGAGCGGCTCGTCACGGTTCATGATGGTCGCCGCCGCATAGACGATCAGACATGCTGCGCCGAGCAGAATGGAGACGGCGCCGGCGGAAACGATCGGCGCCAGCGCGAGAATTCGCACGGCTTTTGCCTGCGAAGAAGGATACGCGATCTCGAGCATCCCCCAGCTCAGTAAGCCCGCCAGCATGAACTGGTGCTGCGGCAGATAGAGCGAGGCGCGAAACAAGGTCGACCCGTTCAGGAGACCGGCATTGACTCCCTCGATGTTGTACTGCGTTGCCGCCGCCGCGAGATTGAAATGGCTGAGACCGAGCGCCGTCAGCCCATCCAGCGACGGAGACAACCAACCGATCAGTGTGAACAGCGCCGCCCAAGGACCGTTGGCGCCGGCCGCGCGGACCAAGCCATAGACAAGCATGAAAAAGGCGAAGGTCTGTACGAGCCCGCTGGCGATCAGCGCCTTGGCGGCATCGCCATGCAAGGCCGCGCCCAGCGCCGGGATGAGATGGAAGAACCAGTAATAGGCGAGAGGCGCGCCATCGCCGAAGATGTCCCGCGCCGGAAGACCGAACGCCGCCAGTGTGTGCACGTAGCCGAGATGCTTGAAGCCGTCGGCATTGAACCAGGAACGGACCAGGAGGTCGCCATTGTCCATGGAGATCGCCGCGCGCGTGATCGCCCCAGCCACGAGCGTCGCGATGACCGGAACGGCGAAGGCCCACGGGTCGAAAGCGGGAAGCACCCTCCCCGCGCCACGCGGCCGCCAGACGAAGGCGGCGGCCGAGAGAAAAAGTGTAACAATCAGGGCAGAGGTCACCGGGATCTGCCCGGGCACGACAAGCGAAACAAGCGCGGTGAGCAGAATGACCGCTATCTGGCTACAGAACCCCGCCGCCAGATAGACCCACGCTCTATCCGTTGTCCCCGCAACGAGGATCCAGCCCGGCAGGCTGAGCACGGCGAAGATCCCGCAAGCGACGACAATGGAAAGAAGCATGACCGGCCCCAACATGCCGTTTCGTGATAGGCCGGCGCCGTTAGAGTTTCCTAATTGGGACGTGCAGCGAAAAACCGCGCGGGATGCCCCGCCGTCATGGTCGCGAGGCCGGCGAGATCACCGCGATCGGCGCGGTATGCGGCTCAAGTCGACTTACCGCGCTCGACCAGATCGCGGAACGCATGCCACGTCGAATGCCCGATCAGGGGAAACGCGATCACGAGGCCGAGCAGCAGCGTTACGAAGCCGAGCCCCATGATGGCGGCAATCAGCACCGCCCAAAGCGCCATGGCCTTTGGGTTCTTGCGGCAGGCGTTGACGCTCGTGATCGCCGCGGTCACCACGTCGACGCGCTCGACCATCAGAAGCGGCACCGAAATCGCCGAGATCGCGTAGGTCGCCGCCGCCAGCACCGCTCCAACGCTCGTGCCGACCACCAAGAGCGCTACGCCACGAGGCGTCAGCAAGAGATTGGTGAGGAATGTCGCGAAGGGCGGCATTGGCTCGGGGCCGTAGAACAGCATGAACAGCAGGAAGGCGATCTCGACCCACGCGAGGAAGATCAGCGTGAGCAGCAGCCCCATATAGGCGAGCTGACCGGTCTTGAAGAAGCCGTAGCGCAGTGTCTCCGCCAAGCTCACCGTCTCGCCCTTCTCCAGGCGGCGGCTCGCCTCGTAAAGACCGGCGGCGAGCATCGGGCCGATCAGGATGAAGCCGCCCGCGAGCACGAGCATCAATGAATCAAGTCCAATCTGCGTCAGCCCGAGCGCGAGCAGAAGACCGGCAACGGCGAACATCGCCCCGTAGGCGAGGCTGACGCCCGGCACGCGCCATAGGTCGCGCCAGCCGGCCGCGAGCCAGTGATAAGGCGCATCGAAGGATACCTCGCGGATGGGGTAGCGCGCCTCCGCCGAGACGCTCGCCGGCGCCTTGGCGCGGGCTCCCATTGCGCTGGATTTTGCGGCCATCCTTCTCGCTCCCCCTCAGAACGTCTCCCCGGCCCGTAGGCTATTCTCTCTCGGTGGGAACGCCAAGGGCTGCGAGAAGACCTGAGCGCACGACTCTCCTCCGCCGGGAAGCGCAAGCTCCACAAAGAGCGTCGAAGATCGCCTTGAGGGCGCGCGATGAGCGCTGTCGCTAACGGCGCGCAGCCACGGCGTAGTCGCGCAGCACATTGGTCTCCAGCTGCAACTCGCCGAGCCGGTGCTTGAGGATATCGCCGATGCTGATGATGCCGACGAGGCGATTGCCATCCTTGACAGGCAGGTGGCGGATGCGCCGCTGCGTCATCAGGTTTATCACGTCGGTGATGCTGTCCTCCGGCGAACAGACGATCACGACCTTCGTCATGAGCTTGGAGACGGCCAATTCCGGCAGCGCGCTGCCATGAGTCACCAATCCATAGGCGAGGTCTCGCTCGGAAACGATGCCGTCTATCGACTTGCCGTCCTCGCTCACGACCATGGCGCCGATCTGTGCGGCGTGCAGCTCGTGCGATAGCCTGAGCGCTGTCACGTCCGGCCGCACCGTCTTCACGGCAGAGCCCTTGGTCCGCAGGATGTCAGCAACTTTCATTATCATCCCCCGCGAAAAGTGGTGGAGAGGCGGACAGCGTGCGCGCGATTCGTGGCTCACGGATGGCGAAGGTGCGGGGAGGCCTCTAGCCGGACGAAGTGCCGCACCGGGTGTTGCCCAAAGTCCACACCAGCGTCAGCGGACCTATTTGACGTCCGCTCTCCCGGAACCTTATGGCTGACTGCGGCGTTGCCGAGACAGCCAAAATCCGTTTTGGCGAGGGCATAAAAAACACCGGTCACAAGTCGTGCCCCAGTTGCATGCGTCCTGCGATTTCTTGGTCGCTCTCGGGGGATGCGCACATGTTTCAGACATTGCGCCAGAGGCGAGACACTCATCGGGCCTACCAAAGAACGGTCGACGATTGCCTCGCCGTCCTGTTCTGCGGCTTTCCGCGCAGCTTGCTGCCCTCGCTGAAGCAGCGAGCCGGCACCTCGGGTCTGGTGCGGCGGGGGCAGGCCGAAGGGACCAACGCTCGCGCCTGCTCCGTGCAGGTGGCGGTCCTCCTCATTCGAAAACTCATCGGTTCCTTGAGCCAACAGGAACGCCACGACCTCGCCCAGGCCTTCCTGGAGAATGACGCCAGCAACCCGACCTACAAGGGCTTCAAATATATGTTTCTGGTCGCGGAGCGGCTCGACGTCTCGCCCGCCCTCGTCTCGTACCTCAATACCGAGGTCGCCGGGCAGCTTCGCGGCATGTCTCAGGAAGCCATCTTCAACTCATGGGTAGAGGCGCAGATAGGCAGCGTAATGGGCCAGCTGCGCGAGCGGTGCCTGGAGGAAGCACAGCTCAAGAGCAGCCTCTGGCAGTGACGCGGGGCACTGTCGTTTAGGCTTGAAAGCAACTAGTGTCATGCGCAGTGCTTTCGAATCGACGAACAAGCAGGCGGCGTTATCCCTGGGAGCACATGACGCAGCGCGAGTTGCTGTCTGTCAGACTGTGCGACTTGAACGTCTCCATCGAGGGAACCTGGCTCGAAGAACGTATTGAGCGGGTACGGGAGGAACTCGCCCAGCGCGACCTGCGCTTCAACCCGCATTTCTGGCTTTCCGACGAGTGGTTCTCGCCGACCGGGGTGCCCGGCGTCGCCCTGCCATTCTACCTCGCCCACCCCCGGCTCACGCGGCTCGAGCGCTCGCAGATGCTCGAAGCCGAGGGTGCGACGCCTGAGTCCTGCATGCGGCTGTTGCGGCACGAGCTGGGGCACGCCATCCAGCACGCCTTCAACTTCCAACGCCGCCGCGAATGGCAGCGCATGTTCGGCAAGGCGAGCACGCCCTACCCCAAGGCTTACCGGCCCAATCCCGCGAGCCGCCGCTACGTCCACAATCTCGACGCCTGGTACGCCCAGAGCCACCCGGAAGAGGATTTCGCGGAGACCTTCGCGGTCTGGCTGCGCCCCCGCTTCAACTGGCACCGGCGCTACCGGGGCTGGCCGGCGCTGCGCAAGCTCGAATACGTCGATAGGCTGATGGCCGAGCTCGCCGGTCAATCGCCGCGTGTCCGCAGCCGCGCCAAACCCTTCTCCCTGTCCCGCGAACGGATGACGCTGGGGACCTACTACGAGCGCAAACGCGCCCACTACTCGGTCGGCTTTTCCAATAATTACGACCGCGATCTCAAGCGCCTGTTCAGCGAGGCCGAGGGCAATAGCGACGGGCGCGAGACGGCGGCGGCATTCTTGCGGCGGCACCGCAGCGAGATTCGAGGCATGGTCGCGAAATGGACAGGCGAATACCAATTCACACTAAATCAGGTCCTCGAGCAGATGATCGGGCGATGCAAGGAACTGCGCCTCGTGGCGGAGGGCCCGGAACGCAATCTCGTGCTGGATTTCGCCATCATGTTGACAGTGCACGGCATGAACTACCTGTACCGAGGGCGCGAATGGCACGTCATGTGATGAGGTGCTAGGCATGCGCAAGAAGCGGGTGCTCGTGCTGGTGCACGAAGATCTGGTGCCGCCCGACGACATCGCCGGCAAGTCCGACGAAGAGGTCATCGAATATAAGACCGAGTACGACGTGGTGACCGGGCTGCGCGAGCAAGGCCACGACGTTGAGCCGCTCGGCCTGTATGACGACCTGGCGCCCCTGCGCCAGGCCGTCCAGGACTTCAAGCCCCACATCGCCTTCAATCTGCTGGAGGAATTCCACGGACAGCCGATGCTCGACCAGAATGTCGTGAGCTATCTCGAGCTCGTCCGCATGCCCTACACCGGCTGTAATCCCCGCGGCTTGATGATCGCCCGGGACAAGGCGCTGTCGAAGACGATCCTGCACCACCACCGCATTCGCGTTCCGCGCTTCGCCGTGGTCCCAGCCGGCCGCAAGTTGAAGCACAAGCCCGCCCGGCTCGAGTACCCGCTCATCGTCAAATCGCAGGTCGAGGAGGCCTCGCTTGGCATTGCCGAGGCGTCCGTGGTCAACAATGACGAAAAGCTCGCCGAACGTATCGCCTTCATGCACGAACAGGTGGGCACCAACCTCATCCTCGAGCAGTACGTGGATGGCCGCGAGCTTTATGTCGGGGTGCTGGGCAATGTGCGGCTTAAGACGCTGCCCGTCTGGGAACTGGAAATGCGGGGGCTGCGCTCCGATGCGCCCAGGATCGCGACCCGGCAGGTCAAGTGGAACCGCAAGCTTCAGGCCCGCCGCGGCATCGACATCGGCCCGGCGCGTGACCTGCCGCCGGAGGTGGAGCGGCTTCTGGTGAAGACGACCAAGCGCGTCTACCGTCTGCTGCAGCTCAGCGGCTACGCACGCGTCGACTTCCGCCTCGATGCCGAAGGACGCCCTTACGTTCTCGAGGCCAACCCCAACCCGGACATCGGCTACGGCGAGGAATTCGCGGAAGCCGCAGAGGCCGCCGGCATCGACTACGGACCGCTGCTCGATCGCCTTCTCACCATAGGGCTTGGGAAGCGCTAGCCGCTGTCGTCACGCCTTGCGGCGGACTCTCCGCCCGCTCTCCCCGCCTGAGAACACAACCGACATGGCCGCCGGTGCCGGCTCTTGCGACTCTGGGCTGGCGCCGGAAGAGTCGGGCGCCGCCACGGCCACCTGGTTCCTGCCCTGCCCCTTGGCGGCGTAGGTTGCGATGTCAGCCTCATGCAGCAACGCATCGAGGCTATAGCCGAAGCTCTCGGTAGACGCGATGCCGATGCTCGCCGTGACGTTCACCGGCACGTCCGCAATGTCTATCGTTGTCGCGGCAATCTGCCGGCGCATCCGCTCGGCAATCATCAGTGCCTCGCTCGTATCCGTCTCCGGGAGCAAACAGCAGAACTCATCTCCACCCAGCCGAAACAAGAAGTCTCCGGGGCGAATATTGTTGTACGCGACCGCGACAAACTTCGTCAGGAACTGGTCGCCGCCGATATGCCCGAACTGGTCGTTGAGCTCCTTGAACTGATCGAGATCGAACAGGACCAGACACAGCGGCTTCTTTGCCACCCGATGGCGCATGATCAGCCGCTCTCCGTAGGTGAGGAACGCGCGGCGGTTGAAGGCCCCAGTCAGCAAATCGGTCTGCGCCTTGAGCATCTGTTCGCGCTCGAGCCGTTCCCGGGTCATGGCGACGATGAGCACAGCTAAAACGATGGTGGTGAGGACAAGGATCAGACTGAATGCGCCAACCCAACTCGATTGCATGGGCTGCGCGCCGAACGGAAACGGGGCAATTCCGATGAGAGCGATCCGGCTGGCAAAGAACATGGAAAGCGACCCAAACAGAAGGATGATCGCCCAACGCGACGGTAGCCTCTCCTCGCGGCCTCGCCAGAATTCGACCGCCGACATGGCGGCAAGCGGAGACAACAAGAGCGACGACAGGACGACCCGGTAGCTCGCAGTCTCCAGGAAGCCGGGGATAAGGCAGGCGAACATCCAGATCGTCGGTGCCACCAGCACGGGCAGCCAAAGCGGCTCGCGGCCCTCGAACGTGCGCGCGCCCTGCCAAACGCAGGCCATGGCGGCGATCAAGATCGCGACCTCATAGCCGAACGGCAGAGACAAAAACACGAACCGATTGAGCAGATAGGAGAGCGCCGCCACGTCACCGAGAAAGAAGGTCGCGCTCCACCACAGGAACCAGACGGCGCGCTTGTCCCTCAGCCAAAAGACGAGGAACAGGATCCCGAGCAGAGTCCTGGCCAGAAGTCCCATCAGCACGACCGTGGAGCCGTCGATCTGCATGCAGGTCCCGTTACGTGCGGCGTCGCGCGGTTCGCGAGCCGCGCACCCTCTTTGCAGCCATGCTTATAGACACAGAAACGTGAATGATCCTCCCGCGATGTGGACGCATCCGGCTTTGCGAAATGCACTCATCTGCGATGAGGGCGGGCGCGTCAATCAGCGGCAGATTTTCCGGTCGCGCGGGATAAGTCTCACCGCTTGCAGATCGGCAGAGGCTGCGGCTTCGCCGGCGGGTGATCCTCCTTGTATTGAGCGAGGGCCGGCTCGAGGGTCTCCCTCGGCCAAAAGTTCGGCACGCCGATCTCTCGCAGGCAGGATGCGTTCCAATATAACCCAGACCCCGACGGCGACTGGCCGGCCCTCAGCGCGCGGCCAACCGCCACGATGTCGCGCGCTTCGGGATAGACGTAGACCGTGGTCGGCTTGTTCTCCGCCAATGGCAAAATCTTCTCGGCGTCCGACGCCGGCCAGCTGGTGCAACCATTGCTGCGACCCGCGCCGTAGTCGATCAGCTTGCCGTACGGCACGTAGCCGTCCTTGTCCGCGTAAGGACTGCTCGGATATTTCAACCGGCAGATCCACGACACGATCTCGCCGGGATGACCGCCGATGGCGCGCGCCCGGGCGTTTGCGGTGACGCCTTCACCCTCGAACTGCAAGAACGGGCGCACCAGAGGCTCGAAGGACCCGCCCGCGCGGTAGTAGCCCTTGAAGGACGTCCTCGTCTCGGCTGTCACATAGCCGCCGCCGGTCGTGAGCTTGGAACCCTCCGCATTGCTGAAATTCTTCGCGCAGCGTTGGCCGTTCGAGAAATCCGCGACGCCCGGCAGATTGCGGCCGCTGCCGTGGCCGGACGGGACCGCGTGGAACGTCCTGTCGGCTTCGCAGATCGCGTAGAACCGGCGTCCGTCTGCGGGACGCGTCGCGTCGAAAGCGAAATAGCAGGGATTGTCGACCGCACCGTCCCGCGCCTTTTCCAGGTAGAACGCGCGCGCGCGTTGCAACACCACAGCCGAGATTTGGCCGTCGCCGTCGCCGACATGGGCCTGGAGCCAGGCGGGATCGCCCGGAGCGGCCGGAGGCACCGGAGCAGCCGGAGGCGAGACGAGCCACGGCAGCTCCTCGGCAGACACAGGCGTCATGCCAGGCACGGCCACGGCAAGCACGAGGCCGGCGAGTGCCGGAAGGAGAGGTGCTACCCTCACGAGATCAAGTCTCCTCATCGACGTTGTTGCAAATCGGCCCGAAGCACGGCCCGATCCAGCCCAACGTGGACGCCCCCGCCTCGGATAATCAGGAAAATTATTGTCTAATCTTAGACGTTAGAGCCGAGTGCTTAATCGGCCCTAAACGGCGGGAGGCGCCCGCGCGTCTCCCTGCAAAGCGCGCCTCGATATGGGAGAGGTGTTGTGAAGTGTAAGGCAGGCTTGGCGCGCGGCTTCTTCACTGAGTGTCCATTTTAGGGATCGATTTCTTGAAGGGACCCCCTTCTTCGCTCAAGGCCTTGATCGTTTCTAGAAGTAAGGCCAACTCCGCCCACCTCAGTGCCAAGTCCTCATAGCGCGCCTTTTCCTCAGGGCATTCCGCCTCTTCGGCTAGCTTCTGGAAAATCTCAGCGTGCTCTGGGCACTTTTGCGGGTTTCCCGCCATGGCAGCGCAGCACTCCCACCCGCGAGTATAAACCGCAAGGGCCCGTGGGAAGTTCCGGAAGGAACTTGATTCCCGAAGAAACCCAAGGTGTTCAGGGTGGCCACGGGCTGGTGAGGGTGGCTCCCCGCGGGATGCCAGATCGGCCCGAGTTGGGGGGCGGCCTGGACTCGCTTTCCGTGCCAAAAAGGTACATACTTGAGTTGCCCATGAATGGTCTCCGGTGCTCAAAACCGGAGACGCGTAATGATTATTCGCCTCGTCGTGGCGCATCCATCCATGCGCTCCCGCTGATGACGGGTTGCGCCGGCCTCTCTTGAAATCGCGCTTTTGCCTGGTGCCTATCGCGCTCGCGTTGAGCGGCTGAGTGGCGCGCCATGGCCGGAATAGCGCGTCAGTTTGACTTCACGGATCTGGTGGGAACACCAGCCGGTGCTTGCCGGCAGGTTCTCGATGCAGGGACCGTGGTCTTTCGTCAGGGTGAGCCAGCGGAGTCCATCTACTTTCTGGCGTCGGGCAGGATAAGGTTGTCCGCCGTTTCCGTTCAGGGCAGGGAAGCGATCATCACGGTCCTGGAGTCGGACGAGTTCTTCGGAGAAGACTGCCTTCTGAGTTCCGACGCGAGACGCATGACCGCGGTTGCGCTGACCGCGAGCAGCATTGTCAAAATTCGCAAGGATGCGGCGCGCTCGTTGATGAGCGAGAACGCAGGCTTCGACGAGTTCCTGATAACGCGTCTCGTCAGGAGAGCGCTCCGCATCGAAGAGCAACTGCTCGATCAAATGTTCAATTCGGCTGAAATACGCCTGGCCAGAGCACTTCTTTCGTTATCGCGTTGCGGGGAGAACGACACGCGTGACGTTACCATACCAAAGCTCAGTCAGGAGATTCTTGCAGAGATGGTCGGCAGCACGCGTCCCCGCGTCAACCAATTCATGAACAAGTTTCGCAAGCTCGGCTACATCGACTACACCAGCACGACGATCACTGTGCATCATTCTCTTCTTACGGCCCTGCTCTGCGACGCAAAGGACGATGGTCCTATGTTAGAGCCTAGTAGGAATCACTAAGTGAGAAGTCGTAATCGTCCGCGGTCATGCCCTCGGTCCGCTTCGTGCCATTAGCGAACGGCGACCTCGAGGTTCCGGCAAAAAAGTCTCAGCCGCGCGGCGGGCGCCGGCGCTCGCTGAACCACGGACGGTAATCCGACTCCATCTTCTTGATTTGTGCCGCCGGCGCGTGACGCTTGCAGGTCGACGCTTCCTCGCCGCCTTCCAGCGCCGCCCACCGCATCTCCACGCAATCGTTGATATTGTAAGCCATCTCGAGATCGGTGATCCGGACGAGCAAGGCACCGAGCTTCAACGTCCACTTGGAGCCGTCGGAGCGCGTATAGGTGAACTTATGCGCCGCAAGCTCGGCATTCAGCGTATCCTCCAACTGCGCCTTGACCTCCGCAGGGGTTTTGCCCGCGGGCATCTTGTACCGCTCCGGGCGCCGCGCGACGCGCTCGGGAAAGTGACGCACCACGTCGATGGCGATCAACAAGCGCAAGTCACGGGAGGGCGTGGCGAAATCTTCCCAGGGGCCGGATGTCTCGAAGATCGACGCGCCGTCCGGCATGTCCACGGTCGGTGGCCCGCCGGCGAGGAATTCGCGCCCATTCTCGACCGAGTTCACGCGCGCCTTCACCTGCTCATCCAGCGAGGTCACGGCCTCCTTCATCGCCTGCACGGGATCGAGCGGCGCCGGCGACATGACGTCGTCCATGCGGTCGTAAAACTCTTCGACGCCGAGGGTCGACTGTTCGAGTGAGAAATCGCCGTAGTTGGGATCCTTGGCGATCTCCGCATTGGTCAGCCGCCGCAAGGTGCCGTTCTTCTCCCGCACGATGGGGCGGAAGCGCTTGAAGCCAGGACTTCCGAGCGCGGGATCTTGCGCAAACAGGAAGTTGCCGCGCCAAAATCGCTTGCGCGCGACCGTCCCGTCCGGCTGTCCGTCCACCGCGAGGAACACCCCGGCGCCCTTGTCGGTCTGCGGCACGCGCTTCACGAGGATGAGGACGTGCCCGTAGGGATCGGCGTAGATCGTGCCGGGACGCAACGTGTCTTGCGTCAGCGGCACGGGATAGAAATCGGTGTTGCTGTCGTTCGCTGCGGTTCGGCCGTTGCCGGATTGCACGGCATCCGCAAGGGTAGACGTCAAATAATACTGGAACCCCGGCACGAGCCCTTTCGGCCTCTTGGACACAACCACGCGCCGCCGCACCACCGGCTCCTGCACGAACACAGCCCCGAAGAGACCGTTGCTCCTGACGGTCCGGCGGCCACGGGTCTCGACAACCGTGGTCTCCGCCGGCTCTTCGTTCACAATGTTCCACCATTGCGGGCATCTCGGCGCCACGCCGCCGTCACCGCGCGTACACTTCGAATAGCCGAACGGCAGTCCCATCTTGAAAGCGAAATAGGCGCGCAAGAAATAGGGAACGTCGGCGCAGTCCGGTTGAATGATCGTCCCCTTCTCATCCTCGTGCAGCCCGAGAGAGTCGAACAAGACATTGCGGGATTGGTCGTGCAGAACCTCACTCATCGCCTTCCACGTCAGGTCTTCATCGAGCGGCGCGTCGAACAGTTTCTCGATCCAGGCCGAGTACAGGTTTTCACTCGCGCGATCCCACTGCCCGCTTATCGGCCAAACGCCCTTGCCGCCACCAGGGCCTCGCGGCTTGTTGCGCTCGACCACGATCTCACGCGTGACGTCTCGGCACTCGGGCGCGGCCTCATCCCGCGTGAGCTTCACGTGCCACGCGCCGGCCTCTGGCGAAGCGACTTCGGCAAACCAGAAATAGGGCGGCCCGCCCTGCCTTTTTGACGATTGGGCCGCGATCTTTCCCGAGGGCGCGACCAGCGCCAACGTGCCGGCAAGCGGCTTCTCGGTGGCGAAGATGACGCGCAACGGAGCCCCGTTCCAGGGGGCGCTCGGCGACGACAGGAGCGCGAGCCCGAACTCGCCGCATACGGGGGCGGCGCCCGCAGCCCTCGCCCGCGTTTGCGGAAGCAGGAGAGTGGCCAGGGCACAGGCGATCAGCAACGTTGCGATCGCAGCCTTGGACTGGCGTTCAGGCAGCATGGAATCCCCGTTCCCGGCTCCCTCGACCGTCCGCCAAAACTACCCTGAAAATGCTAGTGAAAAAACCTCAAATGGTGCCCTACCCGGGTTCGTAGAAGGTGTGTCCGTTTTCCTTTCTCTGCCTTGATATGCTCTCGGCCGCAGCAGCACAGATCGCCGCCGTCTCTATCATCGCGTCATAGAAATCGTTGGTATCTTCTCGTGTCCATTTATGGGGGTCACGCATCCATCGGACGGCAGAATGTGCGATGTAGGTGCTCCAGCGCCATGGGTCGTTCCGAGTGTCATCCACCTCGTGGCCCCACATCCGGTCCTGAACGGCTCTCACGCGCATGATGTTGTCAAAGACCTCCGGGTCACCACGCAATGGATACTCTTCGAGTTTCTTGCGGGACTCGAACAAATCACCGCTCGCCATGTGCTTGGCCAGATTCAGCATATGACGCATAATCTCGGCTTGCAGGGTCAACGGATACATACGACGCACTCCCGATGTCCGATCAGTGGAGCCAAAGAAAACACCAAGCTCCATGAGAGCTGAGGCTCTCGGATCATGAGTGTAGGGTGCCGTGCTCAAAGAAGCCAATTATTGCGTGTCTCCGCGATACCGCGAATTGGCCATCTTGCACTGCAACATCACCCGGTAGGCCTGCTTAGGGGCATTAGGGGACATCCCGGCGATACACATGAGCCAAGCTCGGACCAGAAAACGGATCCCCGGCGGCGTGGTCCATGACCTTCCCGCGGACCTGAAAAAGGTGCTCGCCTCCGACGCAAAAGCGTTGGCGACCTGGGAGGACATCACCCCGCTCGCGCGCAATGAATGGATCTGCTGGATCGAGTCGGCCAAGAAAGCGGAAACGCGAACGCGCCGCATCGCATGGGGTTCTTCCAATCTCAGAGACGGAAAGCGCAGACCCTGTTGCTGGCCGGGCTGCCCACACCGGTGAGATCATCGCGTCTTGAACGGCAGGCTACCTTCCATGCTAGACTCGGAGCCAATGCCGGACTTGATCAAATTTATAGCCGCACAATGGGCTGTCGGCGCCGGCCTCACCACGCTGTTTGCGGCGATGATACTCCTGACCGATGCATGGGGGCTCGGAACGCTCGTCCGCTCAGACGCAAGTCCAATATTTGCAGCGACAATCTTCATCTTGTTCGGCGTCGTACTGTTGGCACCCTTGGTGGTGGGCACGGCAATCTTCTTGGCTAGTTCTCCGCCTGACGCACACGACTGAGCCTCGTGAGAAGGCAGGCAGCGCACAGACATGATTCAGGAGCGCCCCTTTTTGATCTCCCCCAAGACCGAGGAAGCTTCGAAATAGCCGGTGACCCCCGGGCGCCACAGCAGGTCGTCGTCCCGCAGTTCGCCCCGCACCGCACGCCGGCGCAGCTCCTCATAGGTATAAGGGCCGTAGCGCGTTCCCCCGCGCGACAAATGCCAGATACGCGCATGGACGTCCTCGCCCAAACGCTCGTCCTCGGTCGGCGCCCGCTCTTTTACGTGCGACCGGATGCGGTCGATAAAGTCGTCCCGCAATTTCAGCTGTCCGGTTTTGGAGCCCAAGGCGCGAAATGCCCGCAAGCTGATCCCCAGCCACAAGCCCAAGTAAAACAGAGGACTCGAATAAAGACGCTCCCACGCGCCGGGAGCGAAGCGCGCCAGGAGATAGGCGCCCAAGGCAAAGAACGCAGCCCACCAGAGGGGAGAGGCTAGCAAGCGGGGAGCAACGCTCCAGCGGAGGCGTCCCTGCACAACCCATAAGACAGCACGGGGCAACGCATAGAGAAGCGGAAGGGCGATAGTGCGGAACGAAAGAGCCCCAAGAACAGCGCCAGCGATGAAGAGGGCGGCTTCTGCGGCAAGGAATCGCACAAGATCCCAATCCATCCTTACTCCTGGTCTTTCGAATGACGCCAGCTTCGGGTCAGAAGCTTACGCCTACTCCCACGCGATCGTCCCGCCCACTAAAGAGCAATTGAGCCCGCTTTTCAGTCGGCCGTTCCGCCTTGGCCCCGAAGGCCGGCCGCGCGACGCATCCCCGCGTGACGCACGGCAGCGCACGACCACCTCTCAGCCGGCTTCCGGCGGGCTCGCGACAAGAGAAGATCCTCGCTTCGTATAACCCAATAGCTTGACCCAAACGCGCCGCCACGCGGGAGCAAGGGGGCTGACGACTATTTCGCCGACGGCTATCCCCGGCGTTTCCGAACTTCCGATCTGCAAATCTTTTAGGAGAAGCTCCAGCACGGTGTAGTTATCGGCAGCAAGCCGCAACTTGAAGGCCACAATAGCGCGCCAATGCTCGCGGTCTTGCACGGGTGTCCCAACCCTTACATCAATAGGCTTGTCGCCAGACAAAACTCTGAGCGCTTTCAGCGCTTCCCTTCGACGATGGGCGACGGTCATGTCCACGACGACAGTCTTCTTGCTCGTGAAGGAGATCAACAATTTGGGTCGCGGGTTGAGCCCTACCCATCTAAGCCCATCGGGCTGCCGCTCTTGCCAATCCCACGCGCAAGCCGAGGCTTCCTGCGGAACGACTTCCCGGCAAGTTACTGGCCGGAGTTGGGGTCGCAGATTTCCTTTCCTGACCGCGTTCTCTTTGGCTAGCTGGCCGGGCTCAAACTGTTCGTAGTCCCTATGGCGGGCGATCATGTAGTTCCCGGTCCGTCGCGAAAGCTCGGCGAGGTCCCTAACGTGATCGCCGAAGCCGGGCTCTTTCATCCGTCGTAGTATGCCTTCCTGTTCGTCAGACGTTTGATGCAGGTAGCTCAAGTAGCGGTGACCGGCCGCAAACTTGTGAGCCGTGATTTTGCCGGTGGATGCGAATCGTAACCCAGCGTGCGCGGCTCTCAATAATAGCTCTGCATCTACCGGAGGCTTGATCTCTGCAGGCTGACGCCAGCCGCCAATCCTCTCAATGATATCCCGCCTGTGCGCGAAACTTGATGGGGGGAAGAAATGAGTAAACTGGGACGATTGATCGCTGAAAATGCCGGTGACGATTGGCCTCTCGACGCCCGGCGGCATGTGATAGATGGCGCCGCTGACGGCAAAATGAATATCAGGATCGGCCCTGAACAGTGAAAGCAAGGCCGAGAGATGGTCCTCACTCCAAATGTCGTCGTGGCCGAGATAAGCGATGTAACGTCCCTTCGCCAGTTCGATTCCAATGTTGTTGGGCGCGGATTGACTTTTGCTATTTTCTGTTCGGTTTAGCCATCTAACTTTATTCGAAAGGAGCGGGCGGACGGCAGCCTCGGTTTCGTCGGTGCAATGGTCGCCCACGATCAACAGCTCGAGATCTTGACACGACTGCCACAGAACCGAACGGATCGAGGGCAGGATATGTCGCCCCCTGTTGTAGGTTGCCATGATCACCGAAAAAGATGGCGCCTCAGTCAAAGACGTAAGGGATTCCTGGGTGGCCATAAGGCAAGCGCGATTTGTCGGGATGGGATGGGTCATAGGCGCGGGTCGGCATGTTTATAAACGTGGCTGCTTGTGTGCCCCGGTTGTACACGCCGTGCACGACTTCCGGCGGAATCGTCAATAGCACCTTGTTTCGCTCGCCCACGTCCAAGACATTGAGCGTGAGATAGGTGGGGCTCGCCGGTCTAAGATCATAGAGAGCCACTTGAAGGCTTCCATTGGTGTACGCCAGCCGGTCCGACTGGCGTTTGTGGTAGACCCAGGCGCGGATCGAACCTGGGGCCGCGAGATAAGAGTGAGGGACAGGTTGTATGACCTCGTTTATGTTCGAGATCAGAACCGTCAAGTCGCCACGCTCGTCTTCATGCGTAAGAAGGCGGTTCAGGCGAACGCCCTCGATTTGATGATCGATTGTCAATTCTTGCAGCAATGGAGTTTCTTCAACCCAAGGCTCGTCGTCGACAAAATCTCCGAGTTCCACCATTTCCGGGCCCCTCACGTCGGCACCGCAGAGCGCTTTAGAAAAGCACAAGAATAAGGGTTTCAGAAGACCGTGCCTGGCTTGGTCGTCTGCGAAACGCGCGCCCCACGCAAACGGCGTGCTGGACGCCTGCCGGGAGCGGGATGTGGCGCTGGTCGCCTATATGCCGCTGGCGTCCGGCCAATTGACGCCGCGGACCGAAGGCGGTGAGCCCGACGCCCTGCAGACGCTCCTCGCCGATATCGCCCGCGCGCATGATGCGAGCGTCAGCCAGGTCGCGCTCAACTGGCTCCTGATGCGCGATCCCCATGTGATCGCCATTCCCGGCGCGACGAAGCCGCACCATGTCGAGGACAATCTCAGGGCACTGACGTGGCGATTGAGTGCGTCTGAGTTCGACGCCATCGATCAGGCCTCAGCCCCCTGAAACGCCCCGCCACGCTCCTTATTCCGGCACGACGGAATCGGGAAAATCATGCCAGCGCTTGATCTTCCACCCTTGCGGCCCCTTCACCAGCCAGCCTTCGTAATTGAGGCTGCTGCGATTTGAAAAGCCCAAATCTCGGACGTCACCTGAAAGCCGTTGCGGTCAATAGGCTCTTGCGGGGGGAGGGAAACAGGCAGGAACGGAGATCGAACGAAGACGAATACCACCGCCGAAACTACGCTATTGCCGCCGTTTGTATCCGTCACTCCCACTCGATCGTGCCGGGGGGCTTGGAGGTGATGTCGTAGACCACGCGGTTGATGCCGCGCACCTCGTTGATGATGCGCCGCGCGGCGTGTCCGAGAAACTCGTGGGAGAAGTCGTAATAGTCGGCGGTCATGCCGTCGGTCGAGGTGACGGCGCGCAGCGCGCACACATAGTCGTAGGTGCGCGCGTCCCCCATGACGCCGACCGTGCGCACCGGGAGCAGCACGGCGAAGGCCTGCCAGATCGTGTCGTAGAGGCCGGCCTTGCGGATCTCCTCGAGATAGATGGCGTCCGCTTTGCGCAGGATTTCGAGTTTCTCCGGCGTGATCTCGCCGGGAATGCGGATGGCGAGCCCCGGTCCCGGGAAGGGATGACGCCCGACGAAGGCGTCCGGTAGGCCAAGCTCGCGGCCGAGCGCGCGCACCTCGTCCTTGAACAGCATGCGCAACGGCTCGATGAGCTTCAGCTTCATCGTCTCGGGGAGACCGCCGACATTATGATGCGACTTGATGGTGACGGACGGCCCGCCGGTCGCCGACACGCTCTCGATCACGTCCGGATAGAGCGTGCCTTGCGCCAGGAACTCGGCGTCGTCGAGCTTCTCGGATTCCTCCTCGAACACCTCGACGAACAGCCGGCCGATGATCTTGCGCTTGGCTTCGGGGTCCGAGATGCCGTCGAGCGCGCGTAAGAAGCGCTCGCTCGCATCGACGTGCACGAGCGGGATGTTGTAGTGGCCGCGGAACAGGTCGACGACTTGGCGGGCCTCGCCTTCGCGCAACAGACCGTGGTCCACGAAGATGCAGGTGAGCTGATCGCCGATCGCCTCGTGGATGAGGAGCGCGGCGACGGCGGAATCGACGCCGCCCGACAGCCCGCACACGACGCGGCCCTCGTCCACTTGCTCAGCGATGCGCGCGACTTCCGCCTCGCGGAACTGGGCCATGCTCCAGTCGCCGGCACAGCCCGCGATCTCGCGCACGAAGTTGGCAATCAGCGCCGCCCCTTTCGGCGTGTGCACCACCTCGGGATGGAACTGTAGGCCGTAGAGCTGGCGTGAATCGTCGGCGATGGCCGCGAATGGCGCCCCGGTCGAGATGCCGACCGCGCGGAAGCCGGGCGGCAGTCTGGTCACCCGGTCGCCGTGGCTCATCCACACTTGCGCGCGCTCGCCTTCTTTGAACACGCCCTCGAACAGCGGCGTCTCGTCGATGATCTGAAGCTCGGCGCGGCCGAATTCCCGCTCATGCCCCGCCTCCACCTGGCCGCCGAGCGCCGCCACCATGGCCTGCTCGCCGTAGCAGATGCCGAGCACGGGCACGTCCGCGTTGAACACGGCTTGCGGCGCTTGCGGGGTGCCGGTCTCGTGCACGGATGCCGGACCGCCGGAGAGGATGATGGCGCGCGGGCGCACGGGGCCCAAAGCCTCCTCGGCCTTGTCGTAGGGCACGATCTCGGAATAGACGCCCGCCTCGCGCACGCGCCGCGCGATGAGCTGGGTCACCTGGCTGCCGAAATCGACGATCAGCACCCGGTCATGGGCGGCATCATGGGCGCCGTCGACCGGGTCTGCCGCGGGAATTTCGTCGGTTTCCGTCATGGCCGGTGGTTATAGCAGGCTTGACGAGTCGGCAATGGCTGCTTGTGCGGCGACCGGGGCCATGCGAAGCGGAAAACCCATGAGCCCGCCCGAACACGACACGATCGAGGCCCGCCTGCGCACGCAGATCGAGGCCTATCACGCGGCCGGACTCGCCTACGCGGCGGTCAAGCTCGGCCTGCCCGAGACCATGGGCGTGGGGACCTGGACGGCCGAGCGCTTGGCCGCACGGCTTAATGTCTCGGCGCCGCATCTCTCCCGCATGCTGCACGGGCTGGCGACACTCGGCCTGGTCGCGGCGCAGCCCGACGGTACTTTCGTGCTGACCGCCGCCGGCGCGTCCCTCGCGCCCGGCGCCTCGACCTTGCGCGAGAAGCTGCTCATCGTCGTCGAGCAATATTGGCAGCCTTGGGCCAATGTGGCGGCCTCCGTGAAAGCCGGCGCACCCGCGTTCGACCGCGTGTTCGGCAAACCGGTCGCAGACTGGCGCCGGGCCCACGCCGAGCACGGCGACGCCTTCGATTCCTATCTCGCCCGCGAGACCTATGCGCAAAGCGGCGCGATCCTCGATGCGCTCGATCTTGGCGGGGTGCGCACCGTCGCCGATCTCGGCGGCGGCTGGGGCGGCCTCCTCGCCGCGATCCTAGAGGCCAATCCCGGTCTTCACGGGATGCTGTTCGACCAGCCGCATACGATCGACGCCGCAAAGACCTATCTCGCGACGCTTGGGCTCGCCGACCGCGTGTCCTTCGTCGCCGGCGACTTTCCCACCGAGATCCCCGTGGAGGCCGATCTCTATCTCCTGAAGTCCGTGCTGCAGCAGCAGGATGACGCCCACGCGCAAACGATCCTGGAGACCGTGCGGCGCGCCATGCCGGACCGCGCCAAGCTCATCGTCATCGAGCGGCTCATGCCCGAGGAGCCTGCAGACGATCCGGCGGCGGTGATGGCCGACCTGCATATGATGGTCATTTCGGGCGGAAGGGCCCGCACGAGAGCGGAGATCGAAGCGTTGCTGGAGCACGCGGGACTGGAGGTCTCGAACGTCGCCACCACCGGCTCGGGTCTCGCGCTCATCACCGCGACCGCATGACTGAGCCGGCACCTCAGCCAAGAGCGCTAAACGATTCAAACGATTCGCCAAACCGGAGGCGTTCGTACCCCCATTCCCGATGGCCGCGCGCCCGGCAAAGCCCTATCTTGGCGCGCTTCTTAGCGAGGACGGGAAGACGATGCGCGGCTGGGTAGCGGCTGTGACCTTGGGCTGCAGCATGCTCGCTTGCGCCACGCTCTACGCCTATGACGCTCCGGACTACAAACTGCTCAAAGCCCTCCTCCCGCCCGCGCCCGGCGCGGCGCTCTGCTTCACCCGCACCTACGACAAAGCCCATCTGAAGCGCCATCCACATCAGAGGGTCACCGAGATGATCCTCTCGCTGCGCTATGTGCATCTGAGCGACGAAGATGCGATCCTCGTCGCGACCGACGACGGCGGAACGGTCAAGCAGGACTTCCAGTACGACTTCACCCTCGCCGCCAAGACCCGGGACCATGGCGAGACGCTCTACGCGAGCGGCGACTGCGCCTCCGGCGAGGCGATCGGCTGCGACGTGGAGTGCGACGGCGGCGGCATCGGCATCGATCCTATCGCCGGCAAGGACGGCACCATCCTCGTCACGCTCGAGCGCATTCGCATGAGCCTCGGCTGCGCCGACGGGCCCGACGTCGATCTCGAAGGCGGCGTAGACGACAAGGTGTTCAAGCTCGCCAAGGCATCGCCGTCCGTCTGCGACGCCATGGAAGCCGAGGCTTTTAAGAACCGGCAGTGACTCGCGTTTTCGGGCTTCAGGCGGCGCGTGCCACGACCGCCACGAAGAACCCGTCTGTGCCGTGGCTCAAGGGCGTCATCAGAAGCGTCTCGTCCGAGCCATCGGCGGACGGCGGCGGCGCCACCTTTACGGCCTGCTCCCAGAGATCCCGCCACGGCACCAGCGCAAAGTCCGGATGCCGGGCCAGGAAGGCCGCGACCTGCGCGCGGTTCTCGTCCCGAAGCACGGAGCAGGTGATGTAGACGAGCCGTCCCCCCGGCTTCACCAGCGCCGCGCCCCGATCAAGCACCGTCCGCTGTTCGTCCACTCGCGCCGCAAGCATCTCCGGCGAGAGCCGCCATTTCGCGTCGGGACGACGGCGCCAGACGCCCGAGCCCGTGCACGGCGCGTCGATGACGACGAGATCCATTTTGGCCTCCAGCGGACGCAAAGCCTCCGGCTCCCCGCCGGGAAGCACTTGGACGTTGCGCGCCCCGGCCCGCTTCAGTCTCTCGAAGATCGGCCGCAACCTCAAGCGGTCGGCATCATAGGCATAGAGCTGGCCGGTGTTCTCCATTTGCGCCGCGAGCGCCAAAGTCTTGCCGCCCGCGCCGGCACACAGATCGATGACCTGCTGGCGGGGAGCCGCCCCCGTGAGCAGGCTCGTCACTTGCGAGGCCTCGTCCTGGACCTCGAACCAGCCTTTGCCGTGCCCGGCCTCTGCCTCCACATGCGGGCTTCGCGACGGGCCCGGATGATGCGCGACGCGCACGCCCAGCGGCGAATAGGGCGTCGGCTCGGGCGCGAAACGGTGGAGCGCCTTCAGCACCTTGTCGCGCGTCGCCTTCAGCGTGTTCACACGAAGATCGACCGGCGCGCGCGCTGCCAGCGCCGCCCCTTCTTCCGCCGCGCGGTCGCCGAAGGCGTCGGCGAAGGCGGGCGCGAGCCATTGCGGATAGTCGCCCCGCACATGCGCCGGCGCATTGCCGGGGAGCGCACGGGCCAGCCCTTCGCGCTCGCTTGGGCTGAGCGGCGCCGGCGCGAACCGGCTCCCGTCGCTAAAGCCCGCCACTTGGTCCGGCGTCATGCCCCAGCTTGTGACAAGCGTGCGCAGCACGAGCGCGCGGGGGCTGTCCTCGCCCATGGCGTAAGCCGCCGAGGCGCGCTTCCGCAAACAGTCGAACACGAGATTGCCGATCGCCGCGCGATCGCCCGAGCCGGCGAAGCGGTGGCCAAGCCCCCAATCCTTCAGCGCCTCGGAAGCCGGCCGCTTGCGCTGATCCATATCGGCGAGCACCTCGATGGCCGCACTCGCCCGCGCCGCTGGCGTCATGAAGCCGCCTGGAACACGATGACACGGGCGATGACGATCACCCAGATCAGCGCCAGCGCGATGGCGCCGATGAGGAACATCGGCGTGCGGTGCGCGAGCCGGTTGGACGTGACATGGACGCCGGCGTGCAGGATGCGCGACAGCACGAACATCCACATCAGGACATAGATGGTGACGTCGAGCGTCTTCGTCATGAGCGCGAGCAGCACCACCACGTAGAACAGCATCGGCAGCTCCACAGAATTGTGGAATGCGTTGCCCACCTGCTGTACGTGCGGTGGCCAGTGGGGCTCGCGCAGCGCGACCTGGTCAGGTCTCACCTCCCCCCGCCGGATCGCCCGCAGTCTCAAGGCGAGCATCCAGAACAAGAGCACGAAGGTCAGCGCGACCTGAACGAACATCGGCATCAGGATGGCTTCGACCGACATGACTGCCCCCCTCTCGCTTTTTTCAGGATATTGCGGCCGAGCGACAACCCGGCGCGCACCCTTATACTCCGTGAGCGGCCGCCTGTAGAGCCGGGCAAGAGAGACATATGTCCACATCACCGCGGAGGCCGCTCCTGACCTTCCTGCTCGCCTTCCTGGCGGGCGCAGCCGGCGCCGTTCTCGGCTGGCTCCTCACCGGATTTGTCGCCGTCTATTTCACCGGGCTTGCCGGCGTATCGGACATGGAGGGTGGCCGCGCCATGATGGCGTTTTTCGGCATCGCCCCGTTCGGCGGCCTCGCCGGGCTCCTCCTCGGCATCTGGCTTGTGCTGCGCTATTTCGGCGGCTACCGGGGCTTCGCCAAGCTCGCCGGCGGAGGGGGACTGGTCGTTGTTGCCATACTTGCGGCAGCCGCCCTTGGTGTTTGGCTCTACAGCCTCACCGACGACGTGCTGGTCCATAACGGCCTGCCGCCGCAACTCAACTTTGAAATCAGCCTTCCGGCCGGCACGGTGCTTCCGGAGGACGGCGTGGAAGTCGATCTCAACACCGACAAGAACTCCCAGCCCGCCGAGATCGCCAGGGCTCATGGCGACGACGGCAGGCCGGTCCTCTCGGGCAGCGTGGGCCTTTACTATCGGACCTCGAGCCGCCTTCTCGTCCTGCGCGTCCCTGACGAGCCCGACCGGCTGTTCATCCTCCGGCTCGCCGCAAACCCTAATGCTACCTCGGATTTCGGCCCCTGGCAGCATGTCGATGAGATCGCCGACGGGGCCGATGGCGCCCTTCGCAAGGGAAATCAGGGGGATGCCTACGAGATCAGGTATCGCGTCGAGCGGTCCATGTGATTGCCAAATTACCCAGTAAACATGGATGGAAGTTCAATTGACGAAGCCCCTGCGGGCCTTCTAAACCTAGCCCAAACAAAAAGTCCCAGTATTCCCAAGGAGGTATTCATGCGCTTTCGCGCTTCCCATCTCATTTCGGCCGGCACGGTCGCCGCCGCGCTTGTTCTTGCGGCTGTCCCGGCGCGCGCCGCGGAAGAACCGGCCGAAGCCTGCTTCGATTCCAAGCTCACCGTGAAAGAGGTGCTCGACGCCTGCCAGGCCTTCATCGACAAGGGCAACGCAGACAAGAAGCTGCTTATCCGCGCGCACAGCATCCGCGCCATGGGCTTCTCGGCCACCGGCAGCCCCGAAAAGGCGCTGGTTGAGATGGACGCCGCGGTCGAGATCGATCCTAAACGCGCCAACAGCTACTTCATGCGCGCCGCCGGATACGATGCCACCAAGAAGTACGACAAGGCGCTCTCCGATCTCAACACGGCGATCGGGATCAAGGACGATGACGCCGATTTCTATCTGCTGCGTGGGCTCGTCTACAGCCACATGAATGACTACGACAAGGCGCTCGTCGACATGAACAAGAAGGTCGAGCTCGATCCCAAGGCGATTAATGGCTATTCGAGCCGTGGCGAGCTCCATCGGAAGAGAAAAGAATACGACCTTTCGATTGCCGACTACACGGAAGTCATCACACTCGAGCCGGACCAGGCCAAGGGCTATGTCGACCGCGGCTGGATCTACGTGCTGAGCGACGATCTCGACCATGCCGGCGCCGACTTCGACAAAGCGTTGAAGCTGCAGCAGACCAATGCCTCCGCGCTGGTCGGCCGTGGCGTGGTCAAGAGCCGCACGGGGCAACCCACCGACGGCAGCGCCGACCTCAAGATGGCCCAGAAGCTCGAGCCCGGCATCTTCGACCAGATCCGCGCTCTCGGCGTGAAATAGACGAGAGGTTCAACGGGCCTGGCCTATATCCGCTCTCCCCTTGTGGGAGCGGGCTTTCCGCCGCGATCTTGCGCGCGCCGCGCTTGCAAGTCGCATGGCGGAAAGGGTGAGGGGCTATTCCTTCCCATTTTCGACGCGGCTTCGCCGCTCGCTGTGCGCCGCGTGCTCTCCCGCAAGGGGAGAGCGGGAGCCTATTGCGGCGCTTCTCGAGCTAATCCTACCCTTCGCGCGGATAGTTGGGCGATTCCCGGGTGATGGTCACGTCGTGCACGTGGCTCTCGCGGAAGCTTGCCGTCGAGATGCGGATGAACTCCGCGCGGGTCTGGAAGTCCGGAATGGTGCGCGAGCCGGTATAGCCCATCGATGCGCGCAAGCCGCCGATAAGCTGGTGCAGCACGCTCCCCGCCGGTCCCTTATACGGCACCTGGCCCTCGATGCCTTCCGGCACGAGCTTCAGCGTATCTTTGATTTCCTGCTGGAAGTAGCGGTCGGCGGAGCCGCGCGCCATGGCGCTGATCGACCCCATGCCGCGATAGGCCTTGTACGAGCGTCCTTGGTAGAGGAACACCTCGCCCGGACTCTCGTCGGTGCCGGCGAGTAGCGAACCGAGCATCACGCAATCTGCGCCGGCGGCAAGCGCCTTGGCGAGATCGCCGGAATAGCGGATGCCGCCGTCGGAGATCAGCGGCACGTCCGCCTTCCTCGCCACCTCGACGCATTCCAGCACGGCCGTGAATTGCGGCACACCGACGCCCGCCACGATGCGCGTCGTGCAGATGGACCCCGGGCCAATGCCGACCTTGATGGCGTCTGCGCCGACATCGATCAACGCGCGCGTGCCGTCGGCGGTGGCGACGTTGCCGGCAATGACCTGCACGGCGTTCGAGTGCCGCTTGATGCGCTTGACCTGATCGAGAACGAGCTGCGAATGGCCATGCGCGGTGTCCACCACGACGAGGTCCACGCCGGCGTCGATCAGCTGCTCCGCGCGCGCGAAACCGGAATCGCCGACGCTCGTCGCCGCCGCCACCCGCAGACGTCCCTGCTCGTCCTTGCAGGCATGAGGATGCGCCCGGGCCTTCTCGATGTCCTTGACCGTGATGAGTCCGATGCAGCGATAGTCGTCGTCGACCACGACCAGCTTTTCGATGCGATGCTGATGGAGAAGCCGCTTGGCCTCCTCCATATCGACGGTCTCCCTGACCGTGACGAGCTTCTCCTTGGTCATCAGCTCGGCCACGCGCTGGGTGGGATTGGTGGCGAAGCGGACGTCGCGGTTCGTGACAATGCCGACGAGCTTGCCGTCGCGGCCGCCATTGGCCGCGGGCTCGACCACAGGGATGCCCGAGATCTGATAGTCGGCCATCAGCTTCAGCGCATCGGCCAGGCTCGCCGAGGGGTGGATGGTGACCGGGTTCACCACCATGCCGGATTCGAACTTCTTCACCTGGGCCACCTCGGCGGCTTGCTCCTCCGGTTCCATGTTGCGGTGGATGACGCCGATGCCGCCGGCTTGCGCCATGGCGATCGCGAGCCGCCCTTCGGTCACCGTGTCCATGGCCGAGGACAGCACCGGGATATTCACGGAGATCGACCGCGTGACGCGGGAGGCCACGTCGACCTCGTTGGGGAGCACTTCCGACGGCCCCGGGCGAATGAGCACGTCGTCGAAGGTGAGCGCGAGGGCGCTGTCGGGAAAGCGGGAGTTTTCTTGTGAAGAGTGCCCGTCGGGCATCGGCCAACCTCTTGCTGAGGGCCCCTCTCCGCCTTTTGCGCAGTGCAAAACGCGAGGGCCGGTTGGCGGCTTCCTTTAGCAGCTTGTCCCCGGTTTGGGAAGGCGCGGCGGCTGCTTTCCAGCAGGTCCTTGGTGAGCACCCGCGATGAGCACCTTGCGCAGGCTCGGCAGGGCGAGCGCGATGAAACTCTGGACCTTCGCCTGCGGCAGACGATCCTCCCGATGAGTCAGGCTGACGGGAACGGGCTCCGGCTCGAACGCCTCGAGGATCAGGCGAAGGGATCCGCCCTTAAGGCTCTTCTCGGCCTGATAGGAGAGCACGCGCACAATACCGAGCCCAGCCTCGGCGGCATCGATCGCGGCCTCGGCCGTATTGACGATGAGGCGGGGCACAACCGTCACACTCTGCGGCTTGCTTCCATAAAACGCCCAACGTTCCGGGGGTGAGAACGCGGCGAAGCTAATACAGGGGTGACCTTCGAGCGCCTTCGGTTCCTCAGGGACACCGGCCGCTTCCAGATAGGTCAAGCTTGCACAACAGACATGGCGCACGGTGCCGAGGGCTGTTGCGCGCATGGAGGAATCCGGCAAGTGGCCGATGCGGATACCGAGATCGAGCCCCTCCTCCACAAGATCGACCACCCGGTCCACCAGAAGCATGCGCGCCGACATCCGCGGGTAGGCCTCCAGATAGGCTTGCACCACCGGCTGCACGTGCCACCGCCCGAACAGGATCGGCGCAGTCAGCGCCAACTGGCCTTGCGGCTCCGCTTGTTCGCCGGCCAGACGCCGCTCCGCCGCATCGAGTTCGCTCAGCACGCGCCGGCAGGTTTCCAGATAGGCGCGGCCCGGCTCCGTGAGGGTAAGCCGCCGCGTTGTCCTGGTGATGAGACGCACGTCGAGATCGTCTTCGAGCGCCTTCAAGTGCCGGCTCACCGTCGCAAGCGGCATGCCGAGCCGGCGCCCCGCCCCCGAAAGGCTGTGCGCGTCGGCCACGGCAGCGAACACCCGTATGGCCGTGAAGCGGTCCAAGCCATTATCCCGGAAATTGGAATTATAAATTGAGATATTAGCCCATACCGCCACATTCTGGAACAAGCCACATAAGGAGCGACCGGGGCCGATTGCCGCCCCAACCGCCGACGGAGGAACGCACGTGGGAACGCTCAAGCTGCACGACCTGGAGCTTTCGGGAAACTGCTACAAGGTCAGACTGTTCTGCGCCCTGCTCGGGCTCGACCTCGACATACGGCCGGTCGACTTCATGGCCGGCGCCCACAAGCAAGCCCCGCTCATCGCGCTGAATCCGTTCGGCGAAATTCCAGTATTCGAGGACGGCGACTTGGTTCTCCGGGACTCGCAAGCGATCCTCGTCTATCTCGCGCGCAAGTTCGGCGGCGAGAACTGGCTTCCGACCGACCCTGCCGGGATGGCCCAGGTGGTGAGTTGGCTCATGGTCGCGGAGAACGAGATCGCCCGCGGCCCGAACGACGCCCGCCTCCACGACAAATTCGGCTACCCGCTCGACGTAGATCAGGCGCGCGAGAAGGCCACGCGCATTCTTGGACTGCTGGAATCCCACCTGAAACAGAACACGTGGTTGGCGGTTGGCCGTCCGACCATCGCCGATATCGCCTGCATGCCCTATGTGGGTCTCGGCCACGAAGGCGGCGTGACGCTGGAGCCCTACCCTGCGGTCCGCGACTGGATCGGCCGCATCAAAGCGCTGCCGGGCTTCATCGCCATGCCGGCACTGTGACCTTGCCATGACCACATGGATGGACCTCGCCTTCTCGCCCGCCGTCAAAGCCGTGCAGGCACGGCGCGGCTCGCGGGACGGCTATGCCCACGCGGAGGAAAAGGGTTCGACCGCAACGTCGATAGATGAGAACCTTGCGGCGTTCATTGGCACGCAGCGGTCTTTCTATCTTGCGACTGCAAGCCGCGATGGCCAGCCATACATTCAGCATCGCGGCGGGCCGCCTGGCTTCCTCCACGTCCTCGACGAGAAGACGCTGGCGTTCGCCGACTTCAGCGGCAACCGCCAATACATTACGACCGGCAATCTCGCGGAGAATGCGAAGGCGATGCTGTTTCTCATGGATTACGCCAGTCGCAGGCGGGTGAAGATCTGGGGCACGGCACGGGTCGTGGAGGACGATCCCGAGCTGATCGCGCGACTGTTTCCCGACGGCTACCGCGCGCGGGCCGAAGCCGCGATTCTCTTCACCGTCGAGGCGTGGGACGTGAACTGCCCCCAGCACATCCCGCAAATGTTCTTCGCCGAGGACGTTGCCGCGGCCGTCACTCAGCTTAATGAGCGCGTCGCCACGCTTGAGGCGGAGAATGCGCGACTGCGCGCCGGTTAGGCCTCGGCCGGTCTGAGCAGCCAGCCGAACACGGCCGCGGCGGCCAGCGCGCCCAAGATCTCCGCCACCAGGAAGGCCGGCACGTCATGCGGCGCGATGCCGGAGAACGTGTCGGAAAGGGCCCGTGCGATGGTAACCGCCGGGTTGGCGAAGGAGGTGGAGGAGGTGAACCAATAGGCCGCCGTGATGTAGAGCCCGACCGCCGCCGCGATCGCGTTCATGTTGAAGCGGACACAGCCGAGAATGGTGGCGATGAGCCCGAACGTCGCCACGAACTCTCCCACCCATTGGCCGAGCCCGGTGCGCGCCGTTTGCGAGACTTGCAGCGGCGCGAGGTCGAACATCACATGCGCGACAATTGCCCCGAGGCAGCCGCCGACGATCTGCACGCCGATATAGGCGAACATGTCGGCGCGCGCGAGATCGCCGCGGCGCCACATGACGAGGCTCACCGCCGGATTGAAATGCGCGCCCGACACCGAGACGAAGATGGTGATGATGACGAACAGCACGGCGCCCGTGGCGACCGTGTTGCAGAGGAGCGCGAGCGCATCGTTCCCGCCCGCGAGCTTCTGCGCCATGATGCCGGAGCCCACGACAGCCATGACGAGAAAGAACGTGCCGAGCGCTTCGGCTGCGAGCCGCCGCGTCAAGTCGACCTGCATGATCCCCCACCCCCGCTCATAGTGTCGCTGCCCAGTGTGTTTACTGGATGCGCGGCCTTCCCGGGTATGACAATTCTGCGACAGCTGTCAGCAGCAGCTCGACTTTTTCGTCTTCGCACCTTGAGGCGGCGCCGTCTCATCGAAGGGAAGCGACGTCCCGCAGCCGGCGAAGATCCCGTAATGGGTCGAGAACGTGCCGACGAAATCGAAGTAGGGGTGGAACCGCGTCTCGGCGAGCATGCGCCATGTGTTGCCGCACACGGGGAACACCTTGCCGCGCTCTATGATGTGATGGCCGTCGAGCGCGAAGGCCTGATCTTGCTCGGCCACGCCGCCGCGATAGACGACCGCCTGGCCGTAATCCTCGCAGGCCGGTTCTAGGTCATCGAGCTTGAACAGCCGGTAGGTGGCCGAGAAGAATTTCGCCTGGCCGAGCTTCGCCCGCATCGCCTCGTTCTCGACCTCGATGGGCCGGCTGGTGACGAGGCGCGGATCGAGGAAGCCCGCTTGCTTCGCCATCGGCAGGAAGTCGTTCCAATAGAGCGCGCCGCCCAGGCACTCGCCGTAGAGCAGAGGATCGGCGCGGATTTCGTCGGGCAGACGCCGGTCGCAATAGACATCGGCGAAATAGAGCTCGCCGCCGGGCTTCAAGAGCCGGTGCGCGCCGCGCAGCACCGCGAGCTTGTCGACGCAGAGATTGATGACGCAGTTCGACACCACCACGTCGAACGTGCCGGGCTCGAGATCGAGTTGATCGAGCTTTTCGAGATAGCCTTTGAGGAAGCGCACATTCGGCTTGGCGAAGCCGAATTGCCGCATGTGCCAGTCCTTATGAGTCTCGGCCGTGGCGAGCTGCTCGTCGGTCATGTCGACGCCGACCACCTCGCCATCAGCGCCCACGAGCTGGGAGATCAGATAGACGTCGCGTCCCGAGCCCGAGCCCAGATCGAGCACGCGGCAGCCTTTGAGCGCCGCGGGAATGACGATGCCGCAGCCGTAATATTTCGACCGGACCTCCTCGTGCACATTGGCGATCAGCGCTTCGAGATGGCCGGGCACGCCGCCGCCGTCGCAGCACGCCGAGGTCTTCAGGTCCTTCGAGCCCTTGAGGACCTTGCCGTAATACTCCTTCACCACCTCGACATTCATGGACCGCTCCTCGCGCAATAAAGATGACGCCACACTAGCAAGACTTGGCCGTCTCCGGCAGCACACGCAAGTGCACACTCCCGTGAAGCTTCACTGCGGCGCGCCCCGGAACCCGGTCGCCAGCACATAGACCTCCGACGAATCCGCGCGTGACGCTTTCGGCTTGACGTGGGCGACCTTGGCAAAGCCTTGGCGGAGACGCGTCACCAGTTCCTGGCCGGCGCCCCCTTGCAGCACCTTGGCGAGATAGGCCCCGCCGGGATTGAGCGTATCCTCGGCGATATCGAGGGCGGCTTCGGCGAGCCCGATGACGCGCAAATGGTCGGTCGAACGATGGCCCGTGGCCGACGCCGCCATATCGGACAGGACGACGTCGGCGCGGGCGCCGCCGAGCGCGGCCCGGATCCGATCGCCCGCCTCCGGGTCCGTCATGTCGAGGACCATAAAGTCGACGCCCGGCACCGGCTCGATGTCGGTGAGGTCCGCGGCGATCACCCTGCCCTTGCCGTCCGCGGCGCCGACCCGCGCCGCCGCGACCTGGCTCCAGCCGCCCGGCGCGGCACCGAGGTCGATCACCGTCTTGCCCGGCTTCAGCAAATGATACTTGTCGTCGATCTCCAGCAGCTTGAAAGCGGCGCGGCTCCGATAGCCCTGGCGCTTCGCCTCCTCCACGTAAGGATCGTTGAGCTGCCGCTGGAGCCAGCGCGTCGAGGCGAGCTTCCGCCCCTTCGCGGTCTTGACCCGCACCGAAAGGCTCCGCCGCCCCGAACCGCCGCTTTTTGTCGATTTCACCATACGTTAATCACGCCCCGACGCCGCACCGGCTTGACCTGGCCGGCACGCCCGCCCCATGTGCACCATATCGCTCCTCTAACACCTGCCACATGCCCCGCTATTTCGTCACCCTGATCGTCGCGGTCGCCCTGTTCATGGAGACCATGGATTCGACGGTGATCTCGACGTCGTTGCCGGCGATCGCCGCGGATCTGCATGAGGACCCGATCGCGCTCAAGCTTGCGCTCACCTCATATCTCTTGTCGCTCGCGGTATTCATCCCCTTGAGCGGCTGGATGGCCGACCGCTTCGGCGCGCGCACCGTGTTCCGCGCGGCCATTATCGTCTTTTCCTTGGGGTCGGCCGCGTGCGGCTTCTCCCAGGGCCTGCCCGATTTCGTCCTGTTCCGCGTCATCCAGGGCATGGGCGGCGCCATGATGGTGCCGGTCGGCCGCCTCGTCATCTTGCGCTCCGTGCCCAAGGCCGAGCTGATCTCCGCGCTCGCCTGGCTCACCGTGCCGGCGCTCATGGGCCCGGTCATCGGGCCGCCGCTCGGCGGCTTCATCTCCACCTTCTTTTCCTGGCGCTGGATCTTCTGGATCAACATCCCCATCGGCCTGCTCGGCATCTATCTCGCCACGCGCTACATCGCCAATTTCCGCGAGCGCGAGGTTCCTCCGCTCGACATCAAAGGCTTCATCCTGTCGGGCATCGGCCTGTCGGGGGTCTCTTTCGGCTTCACCACGGTCGGCCAGACGCTGTTTCCCCTTTGGGTGGCGCTGTCGCTAATCGCGATCGGCGCCGTCTGCATCGCGCTCTACGTGCGCCATGCACGGCGCGCGCCGAACCCGTTGCTCGATCTCAAGCTGCTCAAGATCGACACGTTCTTCGCAAGCGTCACCGGCGGCTTCTTGTTCCGCATCGGTGTCGGCGCCACGCCCTTCCTCTTGCCGCTCTATTTCCAGCTCGGCTTCGGCATGACGCCGCTGCAGTCGGGCCTCCTGACCTTCGCCACCGCAATCGGCGCCATCGCCATGAAGACCACGGCCGCGCCGATTCTTCACCGCCTCGGCTTCAAGACGGTCTTGATGTGGAATGCCTTGCTGAGCGCAGCCTTCATTGCAAGCTACGTCCTGTTCACCAGCGCGACCCCGGCGGCGGTGATCCTCGCCGTGCTCCTCGTCGGCGGCTTCTTCCGCTCGCTCCAGTTCACCGCCGTCAACTCCATCGCCTATGCCGACATCCACGAGAAGGAGATGAGCAAGGCGACGAGCTTTGCCAGCGTCGTTCAGCAGCTTTCCGTGTCGGCGGGTGTCGCCACCGGCGCCCTCATCCTGGAGATGGAGCGCATGAGCCGCCCGGGTCACCACGTCGTGGCGAGCGACTTCCACACCGCCTTCATCGTTGTCGCGTGCCTCGCGGCGAGCTCGGCGTTCATCTTCGCCCGCCTGCCGAAACGCGCGGGCGCGAGCCTGTCGCGGCGCGCGCATGCGATCGGCGAGGCCGAGGCGCAGGAAACCCTCGAGCAGGTCTGACGGTCGTGTTGAAGCTAACCGCGGCCGGGATGCGGACCGTTCGCGCGCCGCCGCCGATTGGGACGCTGCTGCGGGCGCCGGTCATAACCGTCCTCGGCCATCAACGTGGTGAGGATGCCTTCGCGCAGACCCCGGTCGGCCACGCGCAGACGCTGGCACGGCCACATCCGAAGCATCGCCTCGAGAATGGCGCATCCGGCGAGCACGAGATCGGCCCGCTCATGTCCGATACAGGGCTGCGCCACGCGCTCCGCATAGCTCATGGCGAGGAGATCGTTCGACACGGTGCGCACGTCGTCCGCACCGAGCCAACAGCCGTCGACCCGGGCGCGCTCGTAAGCCGGCAGTTTCAGGTGGATGCCCGAGATCGTCGTTACCGTCCCGGACGTACCGAGGAAATGCGTGCTGTGTTGCGCCACGCGGTCGCCGAATCTGTGCTGGGACTCGAAACCGCGCAGCGCCACCATGACGTCTTCCACCATGGCCTCGTAGCTCTCCGGCGTGACCTCGCGGCCGCCGTGCCGCTCGGCGAGATTGACCACGCCGATCGGCAGCGAGGTCCACGCGGCGATGCAGTTCTGCACGCCGAGGCGGTCGTGCAGCGTGCGCCGCCACTGACGCCCGAGCCGCGACAGGTCGAGCCAGATCAGCTCGGAGCTGCCGCCGCCGATGTCGAACACAAGCGCCCAATCGCAATTGCGGTCGAGCAGCGAGGCGCAGCCCGACACGGCAAGCTTCGCCTCGGTCTCCCGGCCCACGATCTCGAGCTTGAGCCCGGTCTCGTTCTGCACCCGGTCCATGAACTCGGCGGTGTTGGTGGCGATGCGGCAGGCTTCGGTGGCGATCAGCCGCGACCGGGTCACCCCGCGACGGCGCATCTTGTCGGCGCACACGCGAAGCGCGTCGACCGTGCGCCTCATGGCCTCGTTGGAGAGCCGGCCTGAGGTGCGCAAACCCTCGCCGAGGCGGATGATACGGGAGAACGCGTCGATGACGAGGAAACCGCGCCGCGACGGCTTGGCGATCAGGAGGCGGCAATTATTGGTACCGAGGTCGAGGGCCCCGTAAACCGAATGGGCCGGGGCTTGCGCGCGCGCACCCGGTCCCTTGACGTCCTCGGCTGCCCCAGCGAGGCCTTCGGCCGGCGCACCTACGAGAGGCTGCGCCCCGGCACGGGCCAAGGCACCTCCCCCGCTGTCGCTGGCCTCGCTCCGCATGGCTTTCGCGTCACGCGGTAGCACGGCAGCCGGGCGGACATTGCCGCTCGGCCCAGTCACGTTGTTCAACCTTTCACGCCGGAAGCCGCCACACGCTTTCGCCAAGGGGGCTACGGCACTGATCCTATGGGGCTAATCTAACAAGCTCTCCCCTGAGGTAAAGCGGGTTTTCGGAAAGGCCGGCCGGAAGCCCGGAAAGCCTTGGTCAGACCCCATCCCGAGGCCGCTTAATGGTACGATGGCCGGCGCTTCGTAGCGCAAGCGCCCGTAGCTCAACGGATAGAGCACCAGACTTCGAATCTGGCGGTTGCACGTTCGAGCCGTGCCGGGCGCGCCATTTCCCTAAAGCGTCTCACCCGGGCGCCAATCGGCGACGGTCTTCGTGTCCGCTTCCGCGTCCCACCGCCCGGTCCGCACGGTCTCCTCCGCCAGAACCGACAAGCGCCGCAGATACTCAGGCCGCGGCATCTCGCAGAATCCCATCTGCGCCGTGGTCGGAGTCAGCCATTTGTTGTCGGCAAGCACGAAGCCCCATTTGGCGAGATGCCAGGCGAGCACCGAGAAGCCGATCTTGGATGCGTTCGACTCGCGGAAGAACATCGACTCGATGACGAACACGCGGCCGACCGCGACGCCATAGCCGCCGCCGGCAAGTTCGCCCTGCTGGTTCCAGACTTCGAAGGAATGCACGTGCCCTGCATCGAAGGCATCCGCATAGCCCCGCATGATGCGCGGCGTGATCCAGGTGAGATGCAATCGCCCGGGGCGGCGGCCGGCGCATCCCTTGATCACCGCCTCGAAGTCCCGGTCAAGGCTGACCGCGTAGCGCTCTTGCCGCATCATGCTGCGCAAGCGCGACGAGATGTGGAAGTCGTCGAGCCGAACGACGGCGCGAGCCGCCGGCGACCACCATTTGGGCGGCCCGAAATGTCCGTGGGGAAAGAGGCCGCGCCGATAGGCGGCAAGCAAGGTCGGCACTGAAAGATCCCGGGCGATGCCGGCGAGCTCCGACGTTTCAGCGAGTTCATCGACCTCCGGCAGGCCTTGGGCGCCCTGCACAAGATCCGAGGCCCACAGCCGCGCCAAGGGAAGAAGATTGCCGATCCGCCTCGGCCTGAGCGCCCAGGCCGTCCCGAGCGCAACGCGCTCGCAGAACGCGAGCGGCGTTTCGCGAAAGAGAGCCGCGCGCCTATCCGCGTTCGTTTGCCGCGGGGCACCCTCCCCGCGCGATGCGGGCATGGCACCCATTATGACTCTTTGCTCGGACACTCTTTCCCTTGACCGTCTTGCACCGCCGCTCGACAGCAAATTAGCAGCCTTGATGGCCAACCGGAGGCTCTGTCCAGATCGGGGTTAATGGCGCTGCGCAACCCCACCCGAACGCTAAGAAACGAAACCGTGCCTGAAGCGTTTTCCTTCTCAAGCACCAAGAGAAACAAGGAGAGCGACCATGACAGACAATCGCCCGTCGGAAAAAGACCGCTCGCAAGGCAATCTTGGTCAGAAAGTGGCAGAGCAGGAAAAGACGAGCGACGAGAAGCTCGAGCATATGGGCGACAAGCCGTCGCGCCCGTCCGACAAGCAAAAGAAGCAGAAGCAAGAGGCAAGACAGCGCTAGAGTCTAGCGGGGCGTCCGCCGCCGGTCCCAAAGCCTGTCGTCGAGAACGCGGGCCACCCGTTCGCCGGGCGGAATTGCCTCGATCTCGCGCGTGAACGCCTTGTATTCCTGCTTCGCGTCGTCAGGCCCGAAGCCCAGGAGCATGTGGTTGCGCCACTCAAGAAGGCGCCGCCAGCCCCGCGAGTCGCCCCCTTGCGTGGGCGGCGGCACGCCGGCGATGACCATCCGGCGCATGACGGCCTGCGCCGCCTCGCTCTCGTCCTGCCCGCTCTTGACCAAGAGATCGATCACCGCTGCGGCGCGGGCGAGCAGAATGGAGCTCGGCGCGGAACTATGCCGGCGCTCGCGTTTGGTTTCCGCTGGACTTTTCGCCTTCGGCGCACCGATCAGCGCTTCGAGATCGGCCAGCGGCTGCAGGTCTTCAGGCGAGACGCCTTCCGCGGCAAGCTGGGTAATGACCGCATGCAAGCATTTGATCCCGAGCGAGGTTTTGTCCTCGGAATCTTGCCCATGCATCTTCCGCAGCGCGCGAAGCGCAGCGCCGATGCGGTCCGCCGATGGCGAAAGTGTCTGCATGCGCGCGAGTCTAGCGACGAGACATTGCACATTTGGTTACTATGGGCCTTCGGCCCCGCGATCTCACCTTGGCCGACAGGGTAAAGGAACCGTTAGGCGTGCCCCCCGGAGGGCGCTTCGCAGGGCCGAGCGGCTCTGGGCCGGAGCCTTGCCAAGCCCGCATGGCTGCGGCTAGAAGGGGCGAGCCCAGCGCGCGGCTTGCAAGGCCGCCGCGCAAGGTCCACATGGTGGTTCCGGTGGGGGATCGTCTAACGGTAGGACAGCGGACTCTGACTCCGCCAGTCTAGGTTCGAATCCTAGTCCCCCAGCCACCTCATCTCGGGCTTTGCCAAGACGCCCCGATGCGGCGAAGATGGTGAGGCGATGCTTTACGACACAGCTCTCCTCCGGACCTTCGTCGCCACCTGCGACAGCGGCAGCTTCACCAAAGCCGCGCGTGAGGTGAACCTCACGCAGTCGGGGGTGAGCCTTCACGTCAAGCGGCTGGAAGACCAGGTCGGCTCGCGGCTCATCGTGCGCAACGCGCGCGGGCTGCGGCTGACGGAGCAGGGCGAGGTCCTCCAGTCCTACGCACGGCGCATCCTCGCGCTCTACAAAGAAGCCGAGCAGCGCCTGAGCCGCGACAGCAGCGGGCTCGTTCGCATCGGTGTGCCCGAATATTTCGATCTCCACACGCTGTCTTCCCTGCTCTCGCACTTCTCCTCCCACTATCCGGGGGTGCGGCTGCACATCGAGCTCGGCATCGGCCCCGACATCTCCGCGCTTCTCGACGAGGGCGAGCTCGACCTCGTGATCGTCAGCAACGAGATCGGCGAAGGCGACGGCATCTCGCTGTGCCGGGAGCGGCGCGTGTGGGCGGCCGCCCGGGCGATGCGGCTCGGCGCGGACGAGCCCGCGCCGCTGGCGCTCTATCCGCCGTTCTGCCGTTGGCGGCAACTCGCGCTGGAGGAGCTCGATCGGGCCGGCCGGACGTGGACGCTCGCGATTCAAAGCGCAGGCACGGCCGGCATCCTCGCCGCGCTCGAAGCCGGACTCGCCATCAGCGTGTTCCCCAAATTCAATCTGCCGCCGACGCTCAAGGCGCTGGGGGCCGCCGAGGCCCTGCCCCCGCTCCCGGACTTCGAGTTCGTGCTGCGGCGGAGCCACAGCACGTCACCGGCGGCGGATCATCTCGCCGAGATGATCGTCAACTTCTTCCAGCTCTCGATCGCGCTCAGGCCGGACGACGGCATGAACTACAAGCAGCGCTCGGAGCGTCTCCTACGTACTGACCACGACGCCTAGGCGGACTGCGCCGCGCGGCTCAGGACTTCAGTCGCCGCATCCGGACGCGTGCTCGTACACCGTCCACGCCTCGTCATCGTGCGCGCGCGGCTTGCACGGGCGCTGGAAGGATGCAGGCGGCGGCTGCTCGACGGGAGCGCCACGGGGGTTGGTGCAGATCGCGTAGCCGGTGACGGGATTCACCACGGCTTCAAGACACTTCGCCGATGCCGTTGCATCCGCGGCTGGCGGCGTCTTCTCTTCTGCGGAGGGCGCGGATTCATCGGCGGCGTGGGCCATCATCGGCAGCCACAATGTGACGCTCAACGCGACCACGAGCGTCTTCAGTGCTTTCACGATGTCTTCCTCCGTATGCGTGCAACGTCCTCGGCTCAACCATTACCGAGCCTCGCCGCCGAACGGAATTAAAGATGTCTCATCATCATGATGAGCCGCGCTCATGGGGCCACTTGCGCGGGCCCGCCGGGTGAACTCGGCATGAATGCCGCGTTCAGCGCCGCTTCAAAGCGACTTTCCTAAAACGGGCTTACACGAAACAGCGGACCGCCGTGAGGCCTCCGCAGGCCTAGAGGAGCGGCACCGTGTAGTTCACGATGGCGCGGAGCTGGTCGAGGTCGTCGCTCGGGAAGGGTTGGTCGAACACCTGCCAATCGATGTACTCCAACTCCACGCGCAGACCTTCGAGCCGGCCACGATGCGGCTCGTACACGAAGCGGAGGTCGAGCTCATCCTGGTCGGCGAAGCCGCCATTCGCGAGATCCGGCGTGCCGTTGCCCTTGCCCCAGGCAGCGTGAAACTTCACGCCCTCGAGTCCCAGCCGCGCGAAATCGTAATCGAGCGAGAGCATGTAGCCGCGCACGTCGGCCTGATCGAAATTGGTGATGATCATGGCCGTGTAGGACGTGCTGAAACCGAACGGCTTCTGAATGCTTGCCTCGTCGCCGGTCTGCGACACGGCGCCGGTGAAGACGAAACCGCAATAGCTCGCGATGAACCGTGCCGAAGCCTGGTAGGTCTCATAGGGCGCGCCGGGGATGAGATCCGCGCCCACCGTCCTTTGATCGAGCATGTTGACGCCGAGCCGGAAGCTCGGGTCGTCCTCGCCCCCGCCGGTCGGCAGCAGATAGTCGATCTCGCCATAGGCCGTGTTGAGGATATCTTTCACCCAATAATTCACGGCTCCAAGGTTCCACGCGTGCGTGTGGTAGCCGGCGCCCGTGATCAGCATGCCCTCGTCCTGCTGAAGGACGCCGAGCCCTGCGCTCATCGGGATGAAACCGTTGTTGTTCCACGGCTTGTAGCGCGTGAGATAGGACGCGATGTAGCTGAGCTTCTGGTGCTTGTTCTCGGGCACCAGGACAACGCCTTCGAAGGTCAGCGGAATCATCCTTATGTCGTACGGATTGACATAGGGCGTCCGCACGAGTTGGCGGCCCGCGGTGATCTCCTGGCCAGCAACCTTGATGCGCCCGTTGATCTGGCCGAGCGTGGTGATCTGATCGCCGTCGGGCGTGAGGTTGTCCGTGCCGCCGGCGTCTTCGTTCGCATAGAGCGGCTGGGTCGTGTAGAGGACGCTGCGGAGCTGAAAGAAGTCGGCGAGATAGCCCGACTGATAGGCGAGCGAGCCGCCGGTCGTCAGCGCCTTGGGCTCGTCGATGCCGAACTGGTCCTCGCCGAGCCAGTAGGTCCGGCTGTTGGCGGTAAGCTCGGTATCGCGGATAAACGCGGGCGCATCCGGCCAGCGTTCCTGGCGCAGGGCTTTGAGGCGCTCCTTCCGCGTATCGACATAGGGCCTTGGCCCCTTCAGATCCTCCCGCGGCTCGATCGGGCTCTCGAAACCCTCGGCGATCGGGCCATAGGCCTCGCGCGCGCTCGACGGGATGGGATAGTCGGTAGCCCCTTGCGCGGCCACGCGGGATGAGCCGCCGATGACACAGACACCGCATAGGATGAGAGCAAGGGCTCGGGCTGCCCAAACGGCCCTGCCCTTCGTCAGCACGGCCATAGCCTCCGCCTCCCCAACCGCAATCGAGGCCAGCCCCTGGAGCAAGGGTGCACAACCCTAGCTGATTCTAGCGGGGTTGGGCCGCACCCTTCGCCCCTCCCGCTAAGCCGTTCACTTTGCTAGTCTCCCGCCACAAAAAGCCTCCAGACAGCCCATAAGGTCGGTTCATGCTCACACATACGCGCCGCCGCGCGCTTGGCCTCCTCATTGCCGCCGGCGTCGGCACCCGTCTCATGTCTCCCGTGTCCCGCGCTCTCGCCGCTGACGCCAAGAAGCCCGATTGCTACGCGGCCAAGGACTTCGGACCATGGAAGGCGCAAGCCACCGATAAGAGCGCCGGGGCGATCATGTCCCTGCTGCCTCTCAAAGGGACCAATTGCGACCTCACCGCCGACGTGAAGGTCGCATCGACCTACGATGCCAAGCTTGTGGTCTATGGCGATCCCTTCGGGACCAGGCTGCCGAAGAAGTTTCTCATCAAGCCCGACAACCGCTTCATCGCCAGGGACGCGAGCGGCGCGGAGATCGTGAACGTGGAGCTTTGCGGCAACTGCACCGACATCTTCGACGACAAGGTGAGCATCGTCCTGCCGCTTAGCACCGCACCGCTCCTGCGCGATGCGGACGCCGCGACGTTTGCCATCAAGCTCGGCGATAAGGAGGAATGCGAACTCAAGCTCGATTGCGCGAACCTGCACAAGGCGCTCGAATGGGCCACGGCGCAGCGCGACACACTCTCCGAGAAGCTCGCCAATAGCGAATGCAGCGAGGTTGAGGAGAGCTGCTTCATCACCACCGCCTGTTGCGAGACGCTCGGCCTCGATGATGATTGCTTCGAGTTGCGGACACTCCGCCGCTACCGCGACGAGGTCTTGGCCAAGCAGCCCGGAGGCGTGGAGGTCATCGCGCGCTATTATTGGCTGGCGCCACAAATTCTCGCGCGGCTACGCACAAAATCGCGGCACGCGACTTTGCTCTCGGTCTATGCCCGCTACGTGCTGCCGGCAGCCCTGGCAGCGAGGCTCGGGTTCAACCGCCTCGCCTATCGTCTTTACGTCGCCATGCTGGGCGAGCTCTCGAGCGCCTGTGTGACCCCCTCGGCATAACCGGAAGCCAAGGCAAAGCCCCGGCTTTGCCCCAATGGCGCCGGGCTCGGGCCCCACTCCCGGCCTAACCTTCCGACCGGGAAAAAAGATCAGGAACCCGGAAGGGGGTTCGCGCATTGAGATGTGCCGGTAGGGGCACCTTGGCCGCCGGCTCGAGATTGAGGGATCTCACCAATGCCGTGTTCAGCGTCGGTTCCAAGACACGCTCGCGTGGCGGCCTACGCGCCTATGCGGCCCGATTCTCTCATCATCAGCAAGACAGGAGACGCTGCCCAGCCAGGGCTTTGAATGCCTGCGCGCTTGAGGGCACGAGCACGCAGTGAAATGGGGACAGTGGGGCGTATGCCGTACGGCGGGGTATCCGTACGGCCAGTAAAGGGAGTTCAAGTAATGAACGGTTCCACCATGTCCTTGGGACAGGGCCACGACTGGCATCCGGTCCATCGGGCGAACGCCCTGCTGCGCCAAGCCCTGCTCGCCCCTGACGCCACGGCGCCGGACCCCGCGGAACTTTGGGACGACAGCATCTTCTGCCTCGATCCCGCGCGGGCCGACCTCGCCTGCGGTCCGGTCGGCATCATGGCCCCGGCATCGCTGGCGGCGCTTTTCGAGGCGCCCTCCACCCCCGACGCTCCCACATGTCAGCCCCCTGTCACATATGCGCTCGATGGTAGGCCCGCGCATGCGTCCCTCGCGGAGGCATCAGAGGGGGACGAGATGCTCGACGGGGCCACCCAAGTGCAGCTTCGAGGGTTTGTGCAGGCCTTCCACCGCCGGCAGCGCCAGGCAAGCCTGATCGTGGCCTGCTCGATTGTCTTCGCGGTCGTCCTGACCTTCGGCTGTCTCCTGATGTTCAGCATGACCGGCTCGGAAGCAGACCCCAGCCCAAACACGAAGGATAGCACCCCCGCCACCCACGCCGCGCGCCATGCGGCGCTGACGTCGCCGCGCCTTGTGCCGATCCGGGTGCGGGCGAACCGGTCCGCCAAGACCGCATCCCTCCTGATCCCCGCCAAGGTCGACACCACGCCGGCCTTCGGTCGCGTCGGTTCCAACACGCAACTCATCCTCGCCACGCCTGAGCGTCCGCTCGCGCTCGCCCCGCTCCTGCCGATCGGATCGGCGCATTACCTTCTGCTTCAGGGCCTGCCCGCGGACGCAGAGCTTTCCGCCGGGCGCCGCACCGGGACCGGCACATGGATGGTCAAGGATGTGGACGTGCCGAGCCTGACGCTCACCCTCGGCGAGAACGCGCGCGGCGATTACCCGGTCGACGTTTACCTGTTGGAGGCCAACGACGGACCGCAAGCGCGGCGCAGGCTTATCGTGCGCGTCGACGACACGCCCCAAGTCTATACCGGAGGGCTCAGCCTGGGCCGGTCCATGCCCATGCCCGAAGTCTCGCATGAGGCGTCTCCGGCGGCCGCATCCGCCGCCATGTCCAAGCTGGACGCCGGCGCCTTGCGCAAGCGCGCACAAATCCTCTTCGGCGAAGGCGACATCGCGGCCGCGCGGCGTTTCCTCACCGATTTGGCGGTGCGTGGAGACGCGGACGCGGCTTACGAGCTCGCACTGACCTATGACGGGGACGTTCTTGCCAAAGCTGGGATCGTGGACGTCGACGCCGACCTGGGCAAAGCGAAGGCCTGGTACAAATACGCCGCACAAGCCGGCCATGCGGGTGCCGCGCAGCGCCTACAGATGCTCGCTAGACCACGTGCCGGCGCCTGAGCTCCGCCAGCACCAGTTCCGCCAAAGCCTCCGGATCGCTGTGCTTGGTCTTGAGCGACAACTCGGCTTGCTCCGGCGGCTCGTAGCTTGAATCGATGCCCGTGAAGTTGCGGATCAGGCCGGCCCGCGCCTTGCGATAGAGGCCCTTGGGGTCGCGCGCCTCGCACACTTCGAGCGGCGTATCGACGAAGATCTCGATGAACTCGCCCTCCCCCACCAGATCGCGGGCCATGCGCCGCTCCGAGCGGAACGGCGAGATGAACGAGACCATGACGATCAGGCCGGCGTCGACGAACAGCCTGGCCGCTTCAGCCACCCGTCTAATGTTCTCCACGCGGTCGGCGTCGGTGAAGCCAAGATCCTTGTTGAGACCGTGACGCACATTGTCCCCGTCGAGCATGTAGGTGTGCCGCCCCAAGGCGTGCAGGCGCTTCTCCAGCGTATTGGCGATGGTCGACTTGCCCGAGCCCGAAAGGCCGGTGAACCACAGCACGCACGGCTTCTGCTCCTTGAGGCCGGCGCGGGCCATCTTGTCGATGAAGAGCTCCTGCCACTGGACGTTCGTCGCGCGGCGCAAGCCGAACTCGATCATGCCCGCCGCGACCGTGGCGTTGGTGAAGCGGTCGATCAGGATGAAGCTCCCGGTCTCGGCATTGTCCGCATAAGGGTCGAACACCAGAGGCTTCGTCATGCTGAGATTGCACAATCCCACCTCATTCATCTCCAGCGTCTTGCCGGCGACATGATCGAGATTGTCGACATTCAGCTTGTATTTCAGCGACGACACGGTCGCCGTGGCCGTCTGGCTCCCGCACCTTATGGTGTAGGTGCGGCCCGGAAGCATGGCTTCCTCGTCGAACCAGATCACCTTCGCGGCGATCTGATCGGCGACCGACGGTATGGCGTCCGGCGAGGCGACGACGTCGCCGCGGCTGGCATCCACCTCCTCGGCGAAGGTCAGCGTGATGGCATCGCCCTCGTGCGCTTCATCGAGATCGCCGTCGGCGGTGACGATGCGCGCCACGTGGACCCGCTTGCCTGACGGGTGAATGACGACCTCGTCGCCGGGCTTGATGCTGCCGCTGGCCACCGTGCCGGCATACCCGCGAAAATCGAGATGCGGCCGGTTCACCCATTGCACCGGAAATCGGAACGGGCCGCCCGCGGCTTCATGGCTGACGTCGACCGTCTCCAGATGCCCCAGTAGCGTAGGCCCATGATACCAGTGCATATGCGCGCTCGGGCTCGTGACGTTGTCGCCCTTCAACGCCGACACGGGAATGGACGTGACGGACTCGAACCCGAGCTGCTCCGCGAAGGCCTCAAACTCTTCCACGATCGCTTCGAAGCGCGCCTGATCGAAGTCGATCAAGTCCATCTTGTTGACGGCGACGGCGACCCTCTTGATGCCGAGCAGCGACAAGATGCAGGCGTGACGGCGCGTCTGGGTCAGCACGCCCTGCCGCGCATCGACCAGCAGCACGGCGAAATCACAATTGGAGGCGCCCGTCGCCATGTTGCGCGTGTACTGCACATGGCCCGGCGTATCGGCCACGATGAACTTCCGCTGCGGCGTCGAGAAATAACGATAGGCCACGTCGATGGTGATGCCCTGCTCCCGCTCGGCCTGAAGGCCATCCACGAGAAGGGAAAGATCGATCTCGCCCGCACTGTTCGCGCTGGGGCGTTTGGAGTCGCGCTGGACGCTTTGCAGCTGGTCCTCGAAGACGAGCGCAGAATCGAAAAGCAGGCGGCCGATCAGCGTGCTCTTGCCGTCATCGACGCTGCCGCAGGTGAGAAAGCGCAACAGCCCGCGGTTCTCCTCGGCGACGATGCGTGCGGCAAGCCTCTCGCTTGCGCTGTCCTTCTCGCCGCCGACAACCCTCAACTGCGGCATCAGAAGTACCCCTCCTGCTTCTTCTTCTCCATCGACCCCGACTGATCGTGGTCGATCACCCGGCCCTGACGCTCCGAGTGCCGGGAGGTGATGAGCTCCTCGATGATCTCCGGCACTGTCTTGGCCTCAGACCTGATGGCGCCGGTGAGCGGATAGCAGCCGAGCGTCCGGAAACGCACCCTCATCTTCTCGGGTTTCTCGCCCGGATCGAGCGGCAGCCGGTCGTCATCGACCATGATGAGCGTTCCGTCACGCTCGACCACCGGCCGCTCCGCCGCGAAATAGAGCGGCACCACGGGGATGTCTTCGAGATAGATATAGGTCCACACATCGAGCTCAGTCCAATTGGACAGCGGGAAGACCCGCATGCTCTCACCGGGCTTCACCTTGGTGTTGGCGAGATGCCAGAGCTCGGGCCGCTGACGTTTCGGGTCCCAGTTGTGGGCGGCATTGCGGAACGAGAACACGCGCTCCTTGGCGCGCGATTTCTCCTCGTCGCGGCGCGCGCCGCCGAACGCCGCGTCATAGCCATGGGCGGAAAGCGCCTGCTTGAGCGCCTCCGTCTTCATGATGTCGGTATAGAGCGCGCTGCCGTGGGTGATCGGCGAAATGCCGTCACGCACGCCTTGCTGGTTGATATGCTCGATGAGCTCGACGCCGAGCCGCTTCGCTTCACGGTCGCGAAACTCGATCATCTCGCGGAACTTCCACGTGGTGTTCACGTGCAGGAGCGGGAATGGCGGCTTAGCGGGATAGAACGCCTTCATGGCAAGGTGCAGCATCACCGAGGAGTCCTTGCCGATGGAATACAGCATCACCGGATTGCGGAACTCGGCCGCGACCTCGCGCATGATGTGGATGCTCTCGGCCTCGAGCTGCCGGAGATAGGTAGACAGGCGTTGCTTCATGGTCTGGTGCTCGGCCGCGTCGACTCGGCTCCCTCCTTCGCGGGCTTGCTTTTCCCGGCCCCCTTGCCGTTTTGGGCCTTGGCGTGCTCCTCGGCCTTCCGCTTCACCGCGAGGTAACGATAGGCGCTGACGGGGATCAAGCCGAGGTAGATCACTGATCCGGCGCCAAGAGTGAGGGATGGATAGGTCAAAAGCAGGGCGATGAAAAGCGCGGCGGCCACAAAAACCGGGGGCACGTATTCCCGGGGAATCCGCTGCCCGATCATCTTTATGGAGAATGTCGGAACGTTGCTGACCATGAGCAGCGCCACGCCGAGCGTATAGATCAGGACGAGCGGGGTCAGGCTCGGCAGATGCAGGCCGAGATCCTGGGCGTAAATCGGCAAGAGCAGGATGATGGCGCCCGCCGGGGCCGGCACGCCGACAAAGAATGCGCTCTTCCAGGCCGGCGTATCGGTCCGGTCGAGCGACACATTGAAGCGGGCGAGCCTAAGCGCCGAGCACACCGCGAACACGAGCACGGCGATCCAACCTAGGCTGCGCAAGTCCTCGAGCGCCCAGTTGAACATGATGATCGCGGGCGCGACGCCGAAATTGACGAAGTCGGCGAGACTGTCGAGCTCGGCACCGAAGCGAGACGACGCTTTCAGCAGGCGCGCGACGTGGCCATCGATGCCGTCGAGAAACGCGGCGAACACGAGCGCCGCGACCGCCAGGTCCCAGCGATGCTCGATCCCCATGCGGATCGCCGTCAGCCCGGCGCACAGCCCAAGCAGGGTGAAGATGTTGGGAACCAGCACGCGGATCGGCACCTGGCCGCGGGCGAAAACGAGCTGCCGTCGTTTGCGGTCGTCTCTTTCCGGATCGAAGGGAGGAAACATGGCCCGCCTAAGCCTTACCTGCCGCGGATGCACCACTTCCCGCGTCTTGTGCGAGCGCCGCAAGCACCGTCTCGCCGCCAATCGCCGTCTGCCCGATCTCGGCGAAGAGCTCGACGCTCTCCGGCAAATAGAGATCGACCCGGCTGCCGAAACGGATCAGGCCGAGACGCTCGCCGCGCTCCACGCTAGCCCCCTCGCTGACGAAAGTCACGATCCGCCGCGCCACCAGCCCGGCGATCAGCACCACGCCGATCTTGACCCCAGACTTGGTCTCGATGACCAGCGCCTGACGCTCGTTCTCCTCGCTCGCCTTGTCGAGCTCCGCGTTGAGGAAGGCGCCCGGCACGTAAGTGCTGCGGACGATCCGCCCCTCTTCTGGTGCGCGGACGATATGCACGTCAAACACGGACAGGAACACGGAGACCCGGGTCAACGGCTCGTTCCCGAGCCCGAGCTCCCGCGGCGAGGTCACGCTCTCGACCACGGCCGCGACCTTGCCGTCGGCGGCACTCACGATCAGTCCTGGGCGGTCGGGCGTCACCCGCTCCGGGTCCCGGAAGAAATAGGCGCAAAACGCCGTGGCCAGCGCGGCAAGCCAGCCGAGCGGCGGCGCCACGATAAAGAGAAACAGCGTGAGGACCGCCGCGCCGGCCACGAATTTGTAGCCGTCCCGGTGAATAGGCACGAAGGCATTGGCAATCGTGTCGAGCAGGTTGTGCCGGTCGTTCATGATGTCCTTTGAGTCAGCAAGATCAGGTTGAGGCCAGCGCCTCGTCTTCCAGACGTTCGGCCGCGCGCGAGTCGGGAAGCTCGTCCTCTTCGAGCGCATGGGCCAAGCGTTCGCGGGCCTCGTCCGCCTCGCGCTGGCGTTCCCACAAGCTGGCGTAGAGACCGCCCTTGGCGAGCAACTCAAGGTGCGTGCCCTGCTCGACGATCTCGCCGTGGTCCAGCACGATAATGTTGTCGGCATGCACGACGGTGGACAGCCGGTGGGCGATCACGAGGCTCGTGCGCTCGCGCGCCACGCGCTCCAGCGCGTCCTGGATCTCCTTCTCGGTATGGCTGTCGAGCGCCGAGGTCGCCTCGTCGAGCATGAGGATCGGCGGCGACTTGAGGATGGTGCGGGCGATGGCCACGCGCTGCTTCTCGCCGCCGGAGAGCTTCAAGCCCCGCTCGCCGACGAGCGAATCGTAGCCTTGCGGCAAGGTCATGATGAAGTCGTGGATCTGGGCGAGCCGCGCCGCCTCGCGCACCTCCGCCGAGGTCGCCTCGGGGCGGCCGTAGCGGATGTTGTACTCGATCGTGTCGTTGAACAGCACCGTGTCCTGCGGAACCATGCCGATCGCCGCGCGGAGCGAGTCCTGCGTCACGTCCTCGATGTTCTGGCCGTCGATGGTGACCGTGCCGCGCGAGAGGTCGTAGAAGCGGAACAGGATGCGCGAGATGGTGGACTTGCCGGCGCCCGACGGGCCGACGATGGCGACCATTTTCCCGGCCGGCACCTCGAAGGTCACATCTTTGAGGATCGGGCGTCCGGGCTCATAGGCGAAGAAAACATGATCGAACTTGATCGCGCCGCTCTCGACGCGAAGCGGCTTCGCGCCCGGACGGTCGACGATCTCCGCCGGCTCTTGCAGCAACGCGAACATGGTCTCGATGTCGACCAGACCCTGCTTGATCTCGCGATAGACCATGCCCATGAAGTTCAGCGGCATGTAGAGCTGGATCATGATCGCGTTGATCATGACGAAATCGCCGACGGTCAGAGCGCCGCGGGTGACGTCGCGGGCGGCGAGCAGCATGCACACCACCATGCCGACGCTGAAAATCACCGCCTGGCCGGAGTTGAGCACGCCGAGCGAGGTGTAGGTGCGGACGGCGGCCTTCTCGTAGCGCGCCATGGAGGAATCGAAGCGCCGCGCCTCCAACTCCTCGTTGCCGAAATATTTCACTGTCTCGAAATTGAGCAAGCTGTCGACGGCCTTGGAGTGCGCCTCGGTATCGCTCTCGTTCATGTCGCGGCGGATGGCGATGCGCTTCTCGGATGCGAAGAAGGTGAACCACACATAGGCCGTCACGGTGGCAAACACGACGACGACGTAGATCCACCCGAAATACCACGCGACCAGGCCCGCGATCATGATGAGCTCGACGGCGGTCGGGATCGAGTTCAGGACCGCCATGCGCAAGATGGTATCGACGCCCGACACGCCACGCTCGATGACGCGGTTCAGCCCGCCGGTGCGCCGCTCCAGATGAAAGCGCAAGGAGAGCGCATGCAGATGGCGGAAGGTACGCTTGGCAAGCCGGCGTACGGCGTTCTGCGATACGACCGTGAACACCACATCACGGATTTGCGCGAACAGAACCATCAGGATCCGGCCGACGCCGTAGGCCACGATGAGCATGGCAGGCACCGCCGCCAGCCCGATGAAGGTGACGCCCGGGGTGGCCCCCGTGGCCCCCGCGCCGGTAAGCCAATCCACGGCGTTCTTATAGGCGATGGGCACCGCCAGAGTGACGGCCTTGGCGAGCACCAGAGCGGCGAAGGCGAAAATCACCCGCAAATGCAAGTCCCGCCGGCCCTTGGGCCATATATACGGGGCCAGTTCCCGCAGCACCGCGAGCTCGCCCGTCCGTGCCTGGAGCACGGCGTCGCTTCTCGTTTGCGGCAGCCGGTCTTGCATGAAAGGTCTTTTCTATCAGCGCGCTAGCGCGCGGCAAAAGGGGCAGCGTCAAACGCTGCCCCTTACAATCCCCTCAAGGATATAGTCCTCCGGCGGCCTCACGCCAAGCGGGCGCGAACGCCTGAGGAACAGCGCTCTCTAGTGAGGCGGCATCACCGGATGCACGTCCTCCGGCTTCGGCTTCGTCAGCGAGATATTGAACATCGCGCGGCCGGCGAGAATCTTCGTCGTCTTGTCGAACTGCTCGATACGGACCTGGTGCACCCCGTCGTCGAGAGCCGCCTTGTCCTCGACGCTCCATTTACCGTCGCCGCCCGCCTCCACCTGGGCGAAGGCCTTGCCGTCGACATAGGTATAGACCGTGTTGTCGGGAATGGCCGTGCCGGACATCTTCAAGGTCCCGGGCCCTTCGTCCGCCTTTTCATAGTCGACCACGCTCACCCGGATCGGCGATCTCGGTGACGGCGATGACGCTTCGCCGTTCACATCCGCGGGTTCATTGTCTGCGGCCACCGCCGGCGCGAGATGAGACACCCCGCAAATGATTGCCAATGCGGCCGTCCAGGCCAGGAATTTGCTGCCCATCATCTGTCGTTCCTCTACTGAACTTCGGGTCTTCGATATCACGCGGAAGGCTGGGCTTCGCGAGTTGCCGGGACCCTATCGGATCGCCTCCGCCCCTGCCAGAGGCATAAGGAAACAGGGTTGCTTGACGCCCGCGGAAGCCGAGTGGCAGATGAAGCCATGAACGACACAAGCACCCGGCCGGCGCTCAAGACCGTCTGCGTTTACTGCGGTTCCGGCACGGGCCAAAACCCCGCCTTCGTCGAGGCGGCCCAAGAACTGGGAAAGACGCTCGCCGCCGCGCGGATCGGCCTCGTCTATGGCGGCGGCGATCTCGGCCTCATGGGCACCATCGCCCGTGCGGTGCTGGATCATGGCGGCCACGTCACCGGCATCATCCCGAGCTTCTTGAGAGAGCGCGAAGGCATGTTCATCGACGTCCAGGAGCTGATCGTGGTCGATGACATGCATCAGCGCAAACATCTGATGTTCGAGAAGTCCGACGCCTTCGTGGCGTTGCCCGGCGGGATTGGCACGCTGGAGGAGTTCGTCGAGCAGCTCACCTGGACTCAGCTCGGCCGCCACATGAAGCCGATCGTGCTCGCCAATATCGAAGGATTTTGGAACCCGCTGCTCGATCTGTTCGAGCGGATGAAAGACGAAAGGTTCGTGCGCCCGGGTCTCGACCTCAAGATGACCGTGGCCGACCGCGTCGAGGACATCCTCCCCGCCATCGAGAGCAGGCTGAAGCCCTACACCGAGGCGCGCGAGAGCGCGGCGGAAGCCGAGATCGCCGAGAAGTTCTAGAGTCCTTCCCTCTACTGCGTCTCGATCAGCACGATATCGTCGGGAAGATCGAGCCAGTGATGGCGCCGCGACGCCCAGAAGAGCTTCGATGGCTTGGCGAAGCTCGGGTCGGCGAAGCAACCGACGGGTACGCCGACCACGCCCGGCAGACCCTCGGCGCGAAAGACCACCGCCGTCCCGCAGGTCGGACAGAAGTCACTCTCGATCGCGCGCCCGGAATTGCCGTACTGCTTGTAGTTCCGCGTGTCGCCCGCGATCGCGACCGCGGAGTCGGGAAAGAGCGCGGCATAGGAGAACGCGCTGCCGGTCCCGCGCTGGCAGGCACTACAGCTGCACAAATAGACGTCGACCGGTTCGCCGCGCGTCGTGACGCTCAGATTGCCGCACGCGCAGCGCGCGGTTCGCTCAGGCCCCTCGCTCGCCATGGCATCGTCTCCCGGATCAGGGCGCAGGCGCGCCGTCGCGGATCAGCTTGTAGTTGATGGAATCGAGCAGCGCCTCGAACGACGCATCGACGATATTGGGCGACACGCCGACGGTGAACCAGCGCCTTCCCTCCCCGTCGCGGCTCTCGATCAGGACGCGCGTCACGGCGTCGGTTCCGCCCGTGAGGATACGCACCTTGTAGTCCACCAGCTCGAGGTCATCGATATAGCTCTGATACGGACCGAGATCCTTGCGCAGCGCCATATCCAGTGCATTCACCGGGCCGTTCCCCTCGCCCACGGACATCATGGTCTGCCCGTCGATGCGGACTTTGACCGTGGCCTCCGAGATGGTGACGAGGTGGCCGAGCGCGTTATGCCGCCGCTCGACCATGACGCGGAACGAATCCACGTCGAAGAATTGCGGCACGTTGCCGAGCATGCGCCGCGCCAAGAGCTCGAACGACGCTTCCGCGGCCTCGTAGGCATAGCCCACCGCCTCGTGCTCCTTCACCACTTCGAGGAGGCGCGCGACGCGGGGGTCGTCCTTCGGCACTTTGATGCCGATGCGGTCGAGCTGCGCCATGATGTTGGAGCGGCCACCCTGATCGGAGACGAGCAGCCTGCGTACATTGCCGACCATTTCCGGCGGCACGTGCTCGTAGGTGCGCGGATCTTTCTGCACGGCCGAGACATGGATGCCGCCTTTGTGGGCGAAGGCCGATTCCCCGACGTAAGGAGCGTGCCGGTTCGGCGCGCGGTTCAGCACCTCGTCGAGAATGCGCGAGGCGTGGGTCAGCGTCCTGAGCTTCTCCGGCGTGACGCGGGTCTCGTAGTGCTCCGCGTAGCCGCTCTTCAGCAGCAGCGTGGGGATGATCGACGTCAGGTTGGCGTTGCCGCACCGCTCGCCGAGCCCATTCAGTGTGCCCTGGATCTGGCGTGCGCCGGCGCGGACCGCGGCAAGCGAGTTGGCCACGCCGTTGTCGGTGTCGTTATGCACGTGGATGCCGACATGGTCGCCGGGCACGTGACGGACCACCTCGGTGACGATGGCCTCCACCTCCTCGGGCAGCGTGCCGCCATTGGTGTCGCACAGCACGACCCAGCGGGCGCCGGCCTCATAGGCGCCTTTGGCGCACGCCAGCGCATAGTCGGGGTTTGCCTTGTAGCCGTCGAAGAAGTGCTCGCAATCGAGCAGGGCCTCCCGGCCGGATCCGACGACCGCGGCGACGGACTCCTTGATGGCCTCGAGATTCTCTTCGAGTGTGGTGCCGAGCGCGACGTCCACGTGGAAGTCCCACGTCTTGCCGACCAGACAGATGGCATCCGCCTTGGCGGCAAGCAGCGCCTGAAAGCCAGGATCGTTGGAGAGCGAGCGGCCCGGTCGCTTGGTCATGCCGAAGGCGGTGAACTTCGAGCTCATCGGGCGCGGCTCGTCGAATAGCCGCGTGTCCGTCGGGTTCGCGCCGGGATAGCCCGCCTCCACATAGTCGATGCCGAGCCCGTCGAGCTGCTCGGCGATGAGCAGCTTGTCCTCGAGCGAGAAGTCGACCCCTTGCGTCTGCGCGCCGTCGCGCAGCGTCGTGTCGTAGAGGGAGATGTGTTCGCGAGCCATGACCTACACCACGCCGAAAAAGAAGTGCAACGCAAGCAACACGGCCAGCAACAGCACCAAGAGCTTAATCGCCAGATAGACGCGCCGCGAGCCTTTGAACGGCACATCCTGCAAGAACGGTTTCATTGCGCTCTCCCTTTCCCCTCTCCCCTTGTGGGAGAGGGTGTCATCGGAGCCGCTTGCGGCTGCGATGACGGGTGAGGGGTCGTGACATCGCCACTCTCTCCCGCGAGGGGAGAGGGTGTCCTCCGCGATCCTCGCGAATCCATACGACTCATTGCGTGACCTCCGGCTCGGCCAAAGGCTTGCGCATGGTCGTATTGGCGAGCCACTCCCCGCCACGGCGGACGGTATTGCGCTGCTGCGGAACGTAGCCCCGCTTGGCGAAAAATTCGTAAGCGGTCTCGCTTGCGTCGACATTGAGCGCTTCCGCCCCCCGCGCCCCGGCAATCTTCTCCAACGCGTCGGCAAGCATCGCGCCCACCCCGCGCTCCACGGCCGCGGGATGCACGTAGAAGAATCCGATTTTATCGTTCGTCTCGAGCGTGGCAAAGCCGACCGGGGCGCCGCCCATCGTCGCGACGATAGTCACTTCTTCGTCCAACCGTTTGGCAAACGCGGCCTCGTCGTCGGCCGCCGCCGCCCATGCCGCCTGCTGCTGCTCCGTGTAATCGTCTCCGGTCAGCTCCAGGACGCTCGCGCGGAAGATCTCGGCGAGCAGCCGCGCCTCGTTCGGCAGCATCGGCCGGAGCGCGAGCTGAGGGTTCGCTTGCGCGTTCATCGCGCAAACTCCCATTCCGTCACCGGCTCGCCCGTCTTCGGGTCCTTGGCGTCTTTCAGTACGATCCGCATGGCGACAAGCGCATCCCGGATGCGATCGGCCTCTTTAAAATCTTTCGCCTTCCGAGCGGCATTTCGCGCGCTGATGAGCGCCTCGACTTCCTCAGGCGTTGTGGATGCAGCTACGGCTTCCGAGGTTCCATGAGCCTCACCGGCCCCAGAGCCATGCCGCACGATGTTGGCCCGCGCGCCTGAGAAGCCGAGAAACTGAAGCGCCGCGCGCAAGTCCTCGAAATGACCGGCGCCGTGGAGCTTGTGCAGCTCGGCGATTACCTTGGGCGTGTTCAGATCGTCCGACAGCGCGTCGAGCACGCTGTCCGGAACGTTCGGGGACGGCGCGCTACTCTCGACATCGCCGTACCACTCCCACAGCGCCTTGTGGGCCTCGTCGAGACTGACGAAGGTCCAATCGAGCGGCTGGCGGTACTGGGTGCGGAGCATGTTCAGGCGGAGCGCTTCGCCAGGCCAAGCGTAGCCCTGCCAGCCAGTGAGCAGCTCGTGCACGGTGACGAAGTTACCGAGGGACTTCGACATCTTCTCACCCTCCACCTGGAGGAAGCCATTGTGCAGCCAAACACGCGCCATGACTTGCGTCCCGTGGGCGCAGCGCGATTGCGCGATCTCGTTCTCATGATGCGGAAACACGAGGTCGATGCCGCCGCCATGAATGTCGAACACGTCGCCGAGATGCGCCGCCGACATGGCCGAGCACTCGATATGCCACCCGGGGCGCCCTTCAGTCTCGATGCCGCCGGGCGACGGCCAGGACGGCTCGCCGGGCTTGGACGGCTTCCACAGCACGAAGTCCATGGGATCGCGCTTGAACGGCGCCACCTCCACGCGGGCCCCGGCGATCATCTCGTCGAGCGACCGCCCCGAAAGCTTCCCGTAATCGGGCATGGACGCGACATGAAACAGCACGTGGTCCTCGGCCACGTAAGCGCAGCCATTGGCGATGAGCCGGTCGATCATCGTGCGCATCTCGCCGATATGCTCGGTTGCCCGCGGCTCCACCGTCGGGTCGAGCGCGCCGAGCGCCCCTATGTCCGCGTGGAACTGCGCCTCGGTTTTCTCGGTAACCTTGCGGATCGCCTCGTTCAGCGGCAGACCGGGATAATCCTGCGCCGCCCGCGCGTTGATCTTGTCGTCCACGTCCGTGATGTTGCGGACATAGATGACATGCTCAGGGCCATAGAGGTGCCGCAGCAGGCGGAACAGCACGTCGAAGACGATGACCGGCCGTGCATTGCCGATATGGGCATAGTCGTAGACCGTCGGCCCGCACACATACATGCGCAAATGGGCCGGATCGAGAGGCTGGAAGGCCTCCTTCTTACGGGTGAGCGTATTGTAAAGCGTAAGCGCCACTGACAAGCCCCTTCGGCTTGAGGCCCGCCGGATGTTCGAAGATGAGATGGTGATAGTTAAAGGAAGAACGACCCGCGCGAGCTATTTTGCTAGCCGGTAATAATGCCGCCGGAAATGATAAGGTTCGGTTGCGCGTGCATCATCTTGGGGCCGCTTATGGCGGGAAACGGCCAAATCGTCAAGCAATCCATCTTATTGATGCCTCATTGACCCCGGATTTTAGGGGCGCATAATGGCTTAGAGGCTCTCCCGGGGATCGGAAAACCAATCGTGACTATCCATCGCCATCTTCGGCGCGTCCGCGCGCCGTCTGCGCGGTCGATTGGCCGTCTAGGGGCGCTTGCGTTGTTCAGCCTGACCTTGTCGGGCGCGGCCATGGCGCAGAGCGACCAGGATTTCCGCTGCATGCAGCTCCAGCAGGAGCTCGCCGCGGCCCGGGGCGGCGGCGAGAACGCATCCCAGCTCGCGGGCCTCGACCAGCAGATTGCCGATCAGGACCGCATCTACCAGGGCACCCAAGCCGCCATGGACGACGCCGGCTGCTACGAGCGGCTTTTCATCTTCGGCCGTGCCCTGAAGCGGACTCCCCAATGCCTCGGCATGAACAACCGCGTCGAGGACGCCCGCCGGCAGCTCGCCCGGCTGCAGCAGCAACGCCAGTCGCTCCAGCGCGGCGGCGGCAACAAGCGGCGTCAGGCAGAGCTGCAGCAGGCTTTGCAGCGCAACGGCTGTGGCGGCGCCCCGCCGCGCAGCGGCGGCGGCGGCTTGTTCGACTTCTTCGGCGGCCCGCGCGAACCTGTGGACCAGTCGCCGATCTATCGCAGCGTGAATCCGAACGGCAGGTACCGGACGGTCTGCGTGCGGCTGTGCGACGGCTTCTACTACCCCATCCACTATTCGATCTACGGCAGTCAGGTCCAACAGGATGCCGACCAGTGCCAGCAGAACTGCGCCGCGCCGGCCGAACTTTACGTCTACCGCAATCCCGGCCAGGACATCGAACAGGCGATCTCACTGAACGGTTCCCCCTATATGGATCTGCCGGTGGCCCTGGAGTACCGCCAGAAATACGTGAAAGGCTGCTCCTGCAAGCAGTCGGAGTACAATCCGACCGAGATCGAGGCCGCCAACAAAAAGGCGGCGGAGGCCGAGACTGCGGGTAAGGGCGCCCAGGCCAACGCTGCCGCCGCGCCTGCGGCGCCGGCCGCCGCGCAAGACCAAGGCGAGATGCCGCAACTCAATCTCGACGTGACCGGCGCCACCACCACGACCGATCCGGACGAGGATCCGGTGGAACCGTCCGATGAGGTGGAGGCCGATGTCACCCCGGCACCGCCGCCCCCGGCACCGGCCGCTGCGGCGCCTGCGGCGCCAGTTCAGGCCCAGTCGTCGACCATTACCAAGTCGAAGCCGGCCGCAAACTAGCGGCCCAAATTCCTCCTCACGCTGTCTTGCCTTCGAGCCGCGCGCACGCACGGTCGCGGCCGATCAGCGGCAAGAGATGCTTGAGTTCGGGGCCGTGGTCTTCCCCGGTAAGCGCCAAGCGCAGCGGCTGGAATAGCGCCTTGCCCTTGGTGCCGGTCGCGGCTTTCACCGCCGCCGACCACGCGGGCCAAGTCTCCTCGTCCCAAGGCTCGGGCGGCAGGAGCGTCGCCGCGGAACGGCACAACGCGCCGTCCTCGATGACGGGCTCGAGCGGCCCTGCCACCACGCGCCACCAGGCTCTCGCGTCCGCCAACACCGCGAGATTGCCGCGCACCGCCTCCCAGAACGCTTCTCCGCCGGAGACGCCCATGGCTTCCAGACGCGGCGCCACCGCCGCGAAGGGCAGCACGTGCAGGAGCTTCGCGTTCAACAGGCGGAGGTCATGCGGGTCGAACCGCGCCGGCGCCCGCGACAGCTTGCCGAAGTCGAAGACCTCCACCAGCTCGTCGGTGCTGATATGCGGCGCGACCGGGTCCGACGTGCCGATCGTGGCGGCGTAGCTCGTCACGGCGAGCGGCTCGAGCCCCTCCGCGCGCATGCCCTCAATGGCAAGCGACCGGTCCCGTTTCGACAAGGCCTGACCCTCGGGACCCACCAGGAGATTGTGGTGGCCGAAGGCGGGCGGTTTTGCTCCCAGCGCCTCGAACAGCTGGATCTGCGGCGCCGTGTTGGCCACATGGTCCTCGCCGCGGATGACATGGGTAACGCCGAGGTCGATGTCGTCCACCACGCTCGGCAGCGTGTAGAGATAGGTCCCGTCGCCACGGATCAGCACGGGGTCGGACAGCGAGGCGGCGTCCACATGCTGCCGGCCGCGCACCAGGTCGTCCCAGACCACGTCGCGCTGCTCGAGCTTGAACCTCCAATGGGGCGGCCGCCCCTCCCCCTCGAGCTTCGCTTTGTCCTCCGCGGAGAGCGCCAGCGCCGCACGGTCGTAGACCGGCGGCTTGCCGCGGGCGAGCTGACGCTTGCGCTTCAGCTCAAGCTCCTCCGGCGTCTCGTAGGCCGGATAGAGACGGCCGGCTTCCTTCAGCCTCTCGACTGCCGCAGCGTACAGCGCGAAGCGGTTCGACTGATGCACGAGCTTGGTCCATTCGAGACCGAGCCAGGCGAGGTCCATCTCGATGCCGCGCGCAAACTCCACGGTCGAGCGTTCCCGATCGGTGTCGTCGAGGCGCAGGATGAAATCCCCGCTATGCTTGCGCGCGAACAGATAGTTGAGGAGCGCCGTGCGGATGTTCCCCGCATGGAGCCGCCCGGTCGGGCTCGGCGCAAAACGGACGGTGACGGTCATCTAAAGCCGCTCGCGGAATTTGTTGGTGATGGGATAGCGGCGGTCACGGCCAAAATTTTTGGCGGTGATCTTCACCCCCGGCGCCGCCTGCCGCCGCTTGTACTCGGCGAGATAGAGCATGCGCTCGACCTTCTTCACAAGATCCGGCGCATGGCCGCGAGTGATGATCTCCGCCACCGGCATCTCGAGCTCGACCAGGCAGTTGAGGATGTCGTCCATTACGGGATAGGGCGGCAGCGAGTCTACGTCGCGCTGGCCGGGCTTCAGCTCGGCGGATGGGTCCTTGGTCAGAACGCTCTCCGGAATGATGAGCCCTTCGGGCCCCCGGCAATTTTTGGGGCGATGGGCGTTGCGATAGCGCGACAGCGCGTAGACCTGGCCTTTGTACAAATCCTTGATGGGGTTGAAGCCGCCATTCATGTCGCCATAGAGCGTCGCATAGCCCACCGATACTTCCGACTTGTTCCCGGTGGTAAGCACCAGCGGCCCGAGCTTGTTGGAGATCGCCATGAGAAGCGTGCCGCGTGTACGCGACTGCAAGTTCTCGGCGGTGAAGTCCTGAGGCGCGCCCTCCAGCACCTCCTCGAGGCATTTGTTCAAGGCCTCGACGCCGCCATGAATTGGCACGATGTCGTAGCGGATGCCGAGCGCCTCGGCGATCGCCTTGGCGTCTTTTAAGCTCTCTTCGCTCGTGTAGGTGTAAGGCAGCATCACGCAGTGCACGCGCTTCGGCCCCAGCGCATCCACCGCCATCACGGCGCACAGTGCCGAGTCGATGCCGCCGGAAAGCCCGAGCACCACGCCGGGAAACCCGTTCTTCTCGATGTAGTCGCGCAAGCCCGTGACGCAGGCGAGATAGTTGGCGGCATCGCCCTCCTCCACCGCCGCGAGCGGGCCCGGCAGGCAATGCCAGCGGCCGTTCTCGTGGCGCCATTCGGTGACGGCGAGTGCGGCCTCCCAGGCGGGAAGTTGCACGGCGACCTCCTCGTCGGCGTTGAGCACGAACGAGGCGCCGTCGAACACGAGCTCGTCCTGACCGCCGACTTGATTGATGTAGACGAGCGGCCGCCTTGTCTCGGCGACCCGCGTCTCCGCGACGCCGTAGCGGGTTTCCTGCTTGCCCATCCAATAGGGCGAGCCGTTGGGAACAATCAGGATCTCCGCGCCCGCTTGCACCAGGGCTTCGCACACCTCCTCGGCCCAGATGTCCTCGCAGACCGGCACGCCAAGCGACACACCGCGAAACGGAATGGGCGTGGGGATGGGGCCCGGCGCGAACACGCGCTTTTCGTCGAACACGCCGTAATTCGGCAGATTGTTCTTGAAACGGATCGCCTCGATACGGCCGCGGTCGAGGAGCGCCATGGCGTTATAGACGAACGGCGCCTCACCCCAGGGAAGGCCCATGAGGATGGCAGGGCCGCCATCGGCGGTGTCGCGGGCAAGCGCCTCGCACGCCTCCCGCGCCGCTTTCTGCAACGCCGGCTTCAGCACCAGGTCCTCGAGCGGATAGCCGGTGAGAAAAAGCTCGGTGAAGACGATCAGCTCGGCGCCGGCATTGCCCAACGGCCCGCGCACTTTCCGGACCTTCTCGAGGTTCCCCTCGATATCGCCCACGACCGGATTGAGCTGCGCAAGCGCGAGCTTGAGAGAGTGCCTCGTGTCATCCGCCATGACAGGAACCTAGTACGAAAGCTTCCAGAATTGACTTGTCATGCCCGGCCTTGCGCCGGGCATCCACGCTTTTTTGTCCGTGATCAAAGACGTAGACGGCCGGGGCGAGCCCGGCCACGACGCATCGCGTTGGGATTACTCGCCGGCGGCGATGGAGATCTCGGGCTCCGGCCGCCCCTCACGATCCCGCCTCAGCCGCTCGGCCACGATGAAGGCGAGCTCGATCGACTGATCGGCGTTCAGCCGGGGATCGCAATGGGTATGGTACCGGTCCGACAGATCCGTCTCGGTGACGGCCTTGGCCCCGCCCACGCATTCGGTCACGTTGCGGCCGGTCATCTCCACGTGGATGCCGCCGGCATGCGTGCCTTCGCTCCGGTGGATGTCGAAGAAGGCCTCGACTTCCTTGAGGATCAGGTCGAAGGGCCGCGTCTTGTAGCCGCTGCCCGCTTTGATGGTGTTGCCGTGCATGGGATCGCACGTCCACACCACCGACTTGCCCTCGCGCTCGACCGCCCGGATGAGCGCCGGCAAATTGTTGCCGACCTTGTCGGCGCCGAACCGGCAGATCAGCGTGAGCCGTCCCGGCTCGTTCTGCGGGCTCAAGAAATCGATCAGCCTGATGAGCTCGTCCGGCGTGATGCTCGGCCCGCACTTCACGCCGATCGGGTTCTTGATGCCCCGCAGGTAATCCAGATGCGCGTGATCGAGCTGGCGCGTGCGATCGCCGGCCCACAGGAAATGGCCCGAGGTCGCATACCAGTCGCCAGACGTGGAATCGATGCGGGTCAACGCCTGCTCGTAGCCGAGCAGCAGCGCCTCGTGGCTCGTATAGAGGCTCGTCGAGCGAAGCTGCGGGGTGTTGTCCGCGGTGAGCCCGATCGCGCGCATGAAGCGCAGCGTCTCGGCGATGTGATCCGAAAGCTCCTGATAGCGGTGCCCGGCGGGGCTATCCTTGACGAAGCCCAGATTCCACTGATGCACATGCTCCAGATTGGCGTAGCCGCCTTGGGCAAACGCGCGCAGCAGGTTGAGCGTCGCCGCCGCCTGGCGATAGGCCATATGCATGCGCTGTGGATCCGGCGTCCGCGCGGCCTCCGTGAAGTCGATGCCGTTGATGATGTCGCCGCGATAGCTCGGCAGCTCCACGCCATCCTGTTTCTCCGTGGCCGAGGAGCGCGGCTTGGCGAACTGGCCGGCGATGCGCCCGAGTTTCACTACAGGCGAGCCGCCGGCATAGGTGAGCACCACGGCCATCTGCAGGAACACGCGGAAGAAATCGCGGATCGTGTCGGCGCCGTGCTCGGCGAAGCTCTCCGCGCAGTCGCCGCCCTGGAGCAGGAAGGCCTCCCCTTGCGCGACGCGGGCGAGCTTAGCCTTCAGCTCCCGCGCCTCGCCTGCAAAAACGAGCGGCGGGAACGTGGCAAGCTGCTGCTCGATCTCGGCAAGCTGGGCCGGGTCCGGATAGACCGGGACCTGCTCGATGGGCTTCGTGCGCCAGTGATCAGGGCTCCAACGCGGTGCCATTCTTTCAAACTCCACTAAAGTCCCCGCTATATAAGCGATTGAAATGACTGTGGCTAGGCAAGCTTGCGCAAATTGCCGTCTCCCGCCAAGCGTGCCACATAATCCTTAAGGCCATGGGAAGGAACGAAAGTTTTGCCTCCTCGTCTCGAGCATAGCCACACGCCAAGGGAGATCGCCAAGCGCCTCCGACACGGCCCCCATGTGAGCTATCTGCGCGACTTGGTGTATGGGGGCATCGACGGCACGGTCACCACCTTCGCCGTCATGGCGGGCGTCGTGGGCGCCAATCTCTCGTCCGGCATCGTGATCATTCTCGGACTCGCCAACCTCTTGGCCGACGGGTTCTCCATGGCGGCCGCCAACTTCACCGGTACGAAGGCCGAGCGCGATGAATACGAACAACTCCGCAATATGGAGGAGCGTCACGTTGCGCTCGCACCGGACGGCGAGCGCGAGGAGATCCGCCAGATCTTCCGGGCCAAGGGCTTCGAGGGCGAGGCTCTGGAGGGCGCCGTGAAGGCCATTACAAGCCGGCGCAAACGCTGGATCGACACCATGATGGCCGAGGAGCACGGCATGCCGGCGGTGATCCGCTCGCCGCTGAAAGCCGCGCTTATGACGTTCATCGCTTTCGTCTTGTGCGGCTCCCTGCCCATACTCCCCTACGCTCTGGAGCTGCAACGCGCGGAGATCCTTTCGGTCGTCATGGCCGGCGCAACTTTCTTCGCCATCGGCTCGCTCCGGAGCCATTGGTCCCCTGCGCCCTGGTGGCGCGCAGGTATCGAAACCTTCGTCATCGGCATGCTTGCCGCGAGCGTCGCCTATCTCGTCGGCTATTTACTCAAAGGATTCATCTAGGCGGCATAAGCTCTCCTTTGATATTCATGCCAGAGATCACGCCATGGCCATTTCCGAACCAAGTTTCAGCATCGGCATCGAGGAAGAGTATCTCCTCGTCGACAAAGAGACTCGCGATCTCGCGCCGGAGCCGCCGGCGGCTCTGCTCGCCAAATGCGAGGAGGCCCTGCGCGGCCAGGTGAGCCCCGAGTTCCTGCGCTCGCAGATCGAGGTCGGCACGCGGGTCTGCCGCTCGGTGCAGGAGGCGCGCGACGAGCTGGTGCATCTCCGCTCGACTCTGGGAAGCATCGCCGGCGAATTCGGGCTCGCGCCCATCGCTTCATCGACGCATCCCTTCGCCCAGTGGCAGAGCCAGCACCACACCGACAAGGAGCGCTACAACGCCATCGCCAGAGATCTTCAGCACGTGGGGAGGCGGCTCATTATCTGCGGCATGCACGTCCACGTGGGTATCGATGACGACGACCTGCGCGTCGATCTGCTCGGCCAGGCGCCTTACTTCCTGCCCCACCTTTTGGCACTTTCCACCTCGTCGCCCTTTTGGCAAGGCGTGCAGACCGGCCTGAAGTCCTACCGGTTGTCGATATTCGACGAGCTGCCCCGCACCGGCCTGCCGCACAATTTCTCGAGTTACAGCGAGTACGAACGCACTGTCGAGCTTCTGGTCAGCGCCGGCCTCATCGAGGACGCCACCAAGCTCTGGTGGGACATGCGTCCCTCAGCACGCTTCCCGACTTTGGAGATGCGCATCACCGATGTCTGTCCCCTGATCGAGGACGGCATCGCCATCGCTTCCCTGTACCGATGTATCTTGAGGCTCCTCTATCGCTTGCGCCGGCAAAATCAACGCTGGCGCCACTACCCGCCCTTCCTCATCCGCGAGAACCGGTGGCGCGCCCAGCGCTACGGCATCGAGCAAGGCATGGTGGACTTCGGCAAGGGCGCCATCGTCCCCTTCTCGCATCTGCTTGAGGAACTGTTCGAGCTCGTGGCCGAGGACGCCGCCTATTTCGGCTGCACCGCCGAGGTCGCGCACGCGCGCACGATCCTCCTGCGCGGCACGAGCGCCGACCGCCAGCTTGCCCGCTACGAGGCGGTGAAGGCGCTCGGCGGCACCGAGGAGGCGGCGCTGATCGCAGTGGTGGACGAGCTCATCGAGGAGACGCAGACCCTGCCCGAGATGACGAAGCAACCGGCGCGCGTCAAAGCCGGCACCTGAGAACGCCTAAAGTGTCGTCTGCATGCCGCCGTCGACATTGAGGGCGGCGCCGGTGATGTAGGCCGCCTCGTCGGAAGCGAGGAACAGGGCTGCGTTGGCGATGTCTTCCGGTGTGCCGAAGCGGCGGAGCGGCGTCTGCGCAAGCAGCGCCTTGGCGATCATCGGGTTCTGTAAGTACCGCCCGATCAGCGCCGTCTCCACATAGCCGGGCAGCAGCGTGTTCACGCGGATGCCGTATGGCGCGTATTCCACGGCGAGGCTCCGCGACAAGGCGGAGACCGCGCCCTTGGTCGCCGAATAGACCGCCATTTGCCGCGTATGCTTGGCCGCCATCACCGAGGACAGATTGATGATCGATGCCTTGCCGGACGCGCGCATCAGATCGAAGGCCTCGCGCGCGCAGCGCACCGTGCCGTCGAGATTGACCGCCCACACTTTGTCCCAGTCCTCGTCGGAGATATGCCGGAAGTCCGCGCGGGCGCCGACGCCTGCATTGTTGACCAGCACGTCGAGACGGCCGTGGCTTTCTTTGATGGCCTCCATCAGAACCTTCACGTCGTTCGTGTCGGTAACGTCGACGGTGTAAGCGGTTGCGGCGCCATTCGCCTTGACGATGGCGTCCGCAACCCGCTTGGCGGCTTCGCCGTCGATGTCGGCGACCAGAACGTGCGCGCCTTCGCGCGCGAACGTCTCCGCGATGGCCCGGCCGATGCCGGCCCCGCCGCCCGTGACGAGCGCGATCTTGTCCTCAAGCCGCCGCATCGGACCCCTTGATCGGCGCAGGCGCCTCCCATTTGTGGCGCATGGTGACGACCTCTTCGGCGATGCTGGGGTGGAGCGCCATGGTGGCGTCGAGCTGAGCCTTGGTGACGCCGAGCTTGAGCGGAATCGCGGCCATCTGCACGATCTCCGCCGCGGCCGGCCCGAGCATGTGGCAGCCGAGCACCTTGTCGGTCTCGGCATCGATGACGAGCTTGATGAGCACCTTTTCGGCCCTGCCGCTGATCGTCGCCCGCATCGGCCGGAAGTTCGCCTTGTAGATGTCGATGACGCGGCACATCTCCCGCGCTTCTTCCTCGGTGTAGCCGACCGTACCGATCTCGGGCTCGCAAAATACCGCCGTGGGGACGAATGTGTAGTCCACGGCCGTCGGCTTGTCCTCGAACACGGTCTCGACGAAGGCGTTACCCTCGCGAATGGCGACCGGCGTCAGGTTCATGCGGTCGGTGACGTCGCCCACGGCGTAAATACTATCGACGGAGGACTTCGAATACTCGTCCACCACGACGTGCCCGTTCCAGCCGAGTTCAACGCCCGCCTGCTGCAACCCGAGCCCCGCGGTGTTCGGCAGCCGGCCCGTGGCCGCCATCACGAGAGACGCCGCCATCGAGCCGCCTTCCTTCAGCATGACGCGGTAGCCGCCGCCGTCCTCCTCGATGCTGGCCACGTTGCAGTCCATGCGCAGATCGACACCGCGGTCGCGCATGGCGTCGGCCACGCCGTCGCGAAGGTCCATGTCGAAGCCGCGCAGGACCTGATCGCCGCGATAGAGCACGGTGACGGCGACTCCGAGCCCTGAGAAGATCGTGGCGAATTCCATGCCGATATAGCCGGCGCCGATGATGACGATGCTGTCGGGCAGCGCCTCGAGCTGAAAGCATTCGTTGGAGCTGATGAGATGCTCCTTGCCCGGTACGTCGGGGATCGCCGGATGCGACCCGGTCGCCACCAGAATGTATTTTGCCGAGATAGACTGATCGCGGTCGGCGAGCTTCACCGTATGCGGGTCCACGATGCTCGCGCGGGTCAGGAACCGGTCGACGCCGGCGCTCTCCAGCGTGCGCGTATAGGCGCCGTTCAGCCGGTCGACTTCGCGGTGCACGTTGTGGATCAGCGTCGGCCAGTCGAAGCGCACATCTTCGCAGGTCCAGCCAAAGCCCCGCGCGTCCTCGATCTCGGCACCGTAGCGGCTGCCGTAAACGAGCAGCTTCTTCGGCACGCAGCCGCGGATCACGCATGTGCCGCCGATGCGGTACTCCTCGGCGATGCCGACACGCTTGCCGAGCTCGGCCGCAAGCCGCGCCGCCCGCACGCCGCCCGAGCCCGCGCCAATGACGAACAGATCGTAATCGTACTCTGCCACCTGGCCTCAGGCTCCCGCGGGACGTAGCGTCTTGACCCCGTTCTCGCCGGCGACGATAGCCAAATCGGCAAGACCGAGAAACAACCCGTGCTCGACCACGCCCGGCACGCGCTTCAAGGCAAAGGCGAGCACTTCCGGCTCGGGGATCTTGTGGAAGGCGCAATCGACGATGAGATTGCCCTGATCGGTGATGAACGGCAGGTCCCCCTGCCCGGGCCGGAGCCTAATGTCGCCCTCGCATCCGGCTTCCGCCGATAGCGCCTCGATCAGGCGCATGGTCGCCCGCAAGCCGAACCGCACCACCTCGACGGGAAGCGGATGCCGCCCGAGCATCTCGGAAACCTTGCTGTCGTCGGCGATGACCACCATGCGGTCGGACGCGGTGGCGACGATCTTCTCCCGCAGCAGCGCCCCGCCCCCGCCCTTGATCAGGCGCAGTCGGTCGTCGAGCTCGTCGGCGCCGTCGACAGTGAGGTCGAGCTGCGGCGTCTCATCGAGCGACGACAGCGGAATGCGAAGCTTCTCCGCGTGCGCCCGCGTGGCTTCCGACGTCGGCACGCAAATGATCTCGAGGCCGTTCCGCACCAGCTCGCCAACCGCTTCGACGAAATGGTACGCGGTCGACCCCGTGCCGAGGCCAAGCTTCATGCCTGGCTTGACGAGATCGATCGCCGCGCGCGCGGCTTGCACCTTGAGGTCGTCGGCCTTGGTCGCGCTGTCTGGCATCAGATCCCCTCGTTGACGCCGATCATGCCATATTCGCGCGCCTCGGCCACCCGCCAAGCACGGCCGATCCGGCGCTGGTCGTTGATGATCGAAGTGGCCGACAGCTGCATGGCCCGCTCTCTACGCTGCCGCTTGCCGGGCCGCAAGAGCGGCATCCGGCAATCGAGAGCGGCTTCCAGCCAGCAGGCCGCCGCAGCTTGCGCGCGATCACGTCACATGTGAGAGAGGCGCCATGCTCAAGGACGCGACCATTGTCTTCGACATCGACGGCACCCTGATCGACACCGCGCCGGACCTGACCAATGCGCTGAACCACGTGCTTACCGCCTATGGCCACCAACCCGTGGCGTCGGAGGTCGTACGTGCCGCGGCGGGGCGCGGCGCGCGGGCCATGATCGAGGAGGCGCTTCGCCTGGCCGGCGTGGAGGACGATGTCGACCGGATGCTGGCCGGCTTCCTCGCCCACTACGAGGCCAATATCGCCACGATGAGCCGCCCCTTCCCGGGCGCCCTCAACGCGCTGGACCGTCTGGCGGCGTGCGGGGCGCGTCTCGCGGTCTGCACCAACAAGCGCGAACGGCTCACCCGGATGCTGCTGGGAGCGCTCGAGATCGAGGGCTATTTCGCCGCAGTGGCGGGCCGCGACACCTTCCCGGTCTCCAAGCCCGACCCCGGTCATCTCTTGGGCGTGATCGCGCTGGCCGGCGGCGATCCCGCACGCGCGCTCATGGTCGGCGACAGCGCCGTCGACATCAGCGCAGCACGAAGCGCAAAAGTCCCCTCGATCCTGGTGAGCTTCGGTTACGTCCCGCCCCTGCCCGGAGACCCGCGGCCCGACGCCGTCATCGACCGTTTCGACGAGCTTCAAGGACGCGCGCTCAGCCTGTTCGCAGGCTTGACAACATGGAGCGGCACATCCTCCTAATTCCGCCCCAATTCGGCCTGGACCATTGGTAAGGACAGTGGGAATGCGTAATTGCCTCGTGACCGGCGCCTGCTTGATGTTGCTCATGGCAGGCGCGGCTTACGCCGAAGACGCCCAGCCTAATGACGCCCAAGCTGGAGATGCTCAGCCCAAAGAGGCCCAGCAAAAGGTCGACAAGCATAAAGACAACCAGCACAAAGCCGACCAGCCCGATACTGCGCAGTATGTTGCGTGCGAGGTCGAGCTCAGCCGCGCCGAGAAGCGCGTCGATGACACGATCGCGGCCAATCTCCTGAGCGAGGGCGACGCCGAAAAGGTCAACAAGCTTCTCGACGAGGCCGATGCGCTGTGCACCGAGGAGAAGTACGCAGAAGCGACCAGCACGCTCGCGGACGTCGACAAGCAGGTCTCCGCCGCAGCGAAGCCGAGCCAACCGGGCAAGTAAGCCTCGAACCGGGTGTTGAGGCCCGGCTCAGACCTCGGCAGCACCTTTCTTGACTTACCCCGGACCCAATCGCTAAATCCCCAGGTCCAGCCGCATCACCCCGGAGGCTCGGGGGCGACGATGCGCCAAAGTCCACGCGAGATCGGGCGGTTAGCTCAGCTGGTAGAGCACTGTGTTCACATCGCAGGGGTCACTGGTTCGAGTCCAGTACCGCCCACCACTAATCTCCAGAAATAGTTGAATTATTTTCTACTGCTGAAAGCCACCTAGTTGAGCGCGTACTGTGTGTCAGCACCGTGTCAGCAACTTTGGGCAACTGGCGCACTCCTCGCCTCGTCCCTGGACGTGTGAGATTGGCGGCAGTTTATGCCGCCGGCAGGTCACTTGAGCCGGACATCGTCTTCTTCGGACTCGGCCACCTATTTCACCCTGCGCTCGTGTACCGCGGCTATCGCTGACCCTCTGCAAACCGTCTGCTTTCAAGTCGAAAGCCGACACGCGAACGTCGAACATGAATGTCCGCGAAGTGCCATGAGCGGACATCTCCTTCCCGAGTGACGGTCACCGAAAGGAAGGTCGCCGGAATACAGGTAAAGCCCTTATTCCAGCTTGTGTTCTGCTGTCGGACAGCGCCTCAGCGCCTCATGGCCGGGATGCGGAGCAGGCGGATCAAGCTGTGGCCGAAACCTCATACAAATAGGCGGCATAGCCGGCGACCAGGGCAGCACCTTCGGCGCGACTGATCCTGTTGCCGGTGCGACCGAGGATCAGGATCAGCACCGAAGCACCCACCATGACCAAGCAGTCGAAGCGAACGATCTCGGGCGGGATCTCCATCGGCGCGATCACCGCCACGGTGCCCCCGATGCCGAGGATGTTGTAGATGTTCGAGCCGAGAACGTTCCCGAAAGCGACGTCGCCGTGGCCGCGGAGAGCCGCGATAACGGAGGTGACCAGCTCGGGTAAGGACGTTCCTACCGCGACGATCGTCAATCCAATAACTGCCTGAGAAACGCCTGCAGCGCTCGCAATGCCGATGGCGCCGTCGACCAGAAGCCTCGCTCCGAGGATGATGGCGGCCAGCCCGCCCCCCGCCATGATTAAGGGCATCAACCGCGTGGCCACCTTCGCCAGCCGACGTCGCGCGCCTATGGGGCGCCGTGGCGTGGTCGTCGCGACGCGACCACGAAGCTCGTCTCGCGCCTCGCCCTTCTCGTAGGCTGCGGTATGGCCGCCCGGCGCGCCGGCCGTCTCCTGCCGGTACGCGTAATAAATGTAGGCTGCTAGGCACGCCAGGAAGAGCAAGCCGACGAAACGGTCGAGCGGTAGCACAAAGCCGATCGCTGTAAAGGCCGAAGCTGCCAGCACGGCGAGCACCGCATCCCGGCGCAAGGCGTTTCGACCGACAGCGATCGGCGAGATCGCAGCGGCAATGCCGAGGATCAAGAGGACGTTGGCGATGTTCGAGCCGATGATGTTGCCGATGGCGATGCCGGGCGAACCGATCATCGACGCCTCCACGCTGGTGACTAGTTCCGGCGTGGATGTGCCGAAGCCGACGAGCGTTAGGCCGATGAGCAAGGGTGGCACGCCAAACCGCTCTGCCGTTTTGGCCGCGCCCCGCACGAAGAGCTCGCCGCCGACGATCAGCACGATAAGGCCGGCGGCCAGAAGTGCAACGTCAGTCATGGGCGCTTCGGAAAGTTAGGGCAGTAGGCGGAATGAGGACCGGGCCGCGACCGGCTATTCGTGCTCTCAGGGGTCGGGGCATGGTCTTCGGGTCTCGCTACTCCCTGCCTCCGAGAAGCTGACGGATCTCGCCAAGCTCCTGGCGTATCGCCCGCACCTCGCTGGTGAGGGTCGCCGTCTCCTCATGCACGATCTGGCGTTCGGCTTCTCGCTCCTCCTTCTGCTCGGCCTCGTGGAGGGTCTGCATGGAGTTGACGATGACGGCGACCACGAGGTTCAAGACGGCGAAGGTCGTGATGAGAATGAAGGGCACGAAGAAGAGCCAGGCCCAGGGATAGACCTCCATCACGGGTCGCACGATGCCCATCGACCAGCTCTCCAGAGTCATGATCTGGAAGAGCGAATAGGCGGATGCACCGATCGATCCGAACCAGTCGGGGAAGGCGGCGCCGAAGAGCCCCGTGGCGAGAACTGAACCGACATAGAAGATGAGCGACATGACCGCGGCGATGGATCCCATGCCGGGAATCGCGCCGATCAGTGCCGCCACGACGGAGCGCATCTGCGGCACGACGGAGAGCAGGCGAAGCACCCTGAGAATGCGCAAGGCCCGCAGAACGGTCAGCGGACCCGCGGCCGGGATGAGTGCGATGCCGACAATTGTCAGATCGAAGATGTTCCAGCCGCTGCGGAAAAAGGACAGCCGATAGACCAGCAGCTTCGCGATCATCTCGAACACGAAAATGGCGAGAACAATCCGGTCGATCGCAACGAGTAGGCCGCCGGCGACCTCCATGGCGCGGGCCCAGGTCTCCATACCGAGCGTAACGGCATTGAAGAGGATGACCGCCGTTATGAAAGCGGTGAAGCGCGGCGACTCGACCAGCCTGCGAAGCCGCTCGATGACGATCTGGCTGTGTGGGAGGGTGGCGTCTTGCATGCTCGGAATGGGCACGGGGCAGACCCCGATGTAGGCGCTTAGGATACCCCGTTCAAGGGAATGTCGTCTGGCCGGCGAAGGCCGAAATCGCACAACACGAATGGCAGGCACTCGCGGCCTAGAAGGCCGCCGCGGACGTCGCATATCCCGACGTCCGCTCGGGGTCAAAAGCGGAAGTGAAGCGGGACGGCCAGCATGTCCGCTTCGTGCCAACAACAGACATCAGTCTCGAAGCAAGCGACCTACCAGGCGACGCGCATGCCGACCTTGCCGCCGACGCCGGTGATGTCGTTGCCGAAGGTGGTATCGACCTTGGCGAACACCGACGTGGTCTGCGAGACATTGAAGAAGTTCACGCCGGCCGAGACCTCGCCCCAGACGTCTTGGAGATTGTCCTGGAAGCGGAAGGTGGTGCCGGTGGAGGTCAGCGTCGCCTGATTGTTGTCCGAGAGATTGCCCCACAGGCTGCCGATGACGAACGGCTCCATCAAGGTGCCGGCCCAGGCCTGCATGGTGGTGCCGGCGCGTAAGCCTAAACGGCCTCTGACATTGGGATCGTCATTGAAGGGCTCTTCGCCGGATAACTTCGAGATCGCATCAACAAAGCTCGTCACGGTGAGGTGCGGAATGAAGCAATTTTGGTCCTCGATCGCCTCGATATCGAGCATTGCCGCTTCATTGGCTCGCGTCAGGACCCGTTCGCCAAACGCGTTGCGGACAAAGTCAGAAACCCCGGCAAGTGCGGTCACGCAGACTACCGAGACTGGCTCCAGCCTGGACCTCGAGAGTTTTATCGGTGTTGGCGCAAAATGGGCGGTTGGACGCATCGCTTTTTGATCTTGTCGCGGCCCATATGTCTACGCTCGAGAGGGACCGGGATGCATTCATCTTTTGTTCTGTACCTTAGCCGACAGGGCGTCGCATGTTGACGTCTCAACCAACGAGGTTCGCCCGAAGCAGGGGCGACGCCTTGGTGTCATTTTAGCGCAGGCCATGTGAGGTCTTGATCTGCATCAAACCGCCACCGAACACGCGGATTATCCTGCTCTAGGATTGAATCCCGGTACGGTGCAGGAGCTGCTGTGGCTGGGGCTGCCGCATATGGTGCTGCCGCTGCGGCTGCCGCGGCTCCCTATTACTATGGTCGACCTCCTTGCGGATATTACCCGTATCCGCCTTGCTACTACTG
>Ga0315553_10000014_pt1 | contig 137513 bp, 140 predicted proteins | sample SalMarSW160140MG_FD_203099 | JGI IMG/M metagenome (GOLD analysis project Ga0315553, IMG submission 203099) | Salt marsh sediment microbial communities from the Plum Island Ecosystem LTER, Massachusetts, United States - Salt Marsh Sediment SW1601-40 ... | reverse complement strand
CGCTCGAGCGGGCCCTGAAGAAGGCGAGCCTCGAGAGCCAAGTCACGATCTTGCAGCTCGACGTCAGCGATCCCGCGTCGATCGAGGCTGCGGTCGCGTCCATCCTGGCTGAGACCGGCAATGCGCTCGACGCGGTCGTCCACAATGCCGGGGTTGCGGTCGCCGGGGCGCATGAGGACATCCCCGACGCCGAGATCCGGCGCGTGATGGAAACGAACTTCTTCGGCGTGCTGGCCCTGACGCGCGCCCTGTTGCCGACCTTCCGTGCGCAGAGACACGGCCGCATCGTCTTGGTCTCAAGCCAGGCGGCGTTCGCGGGTCAGCCCGCCAATTCGATCTACTGCGCCTCGAAATGGGCGCTCGAGGGCTGGGCCGAGGCGATTGCCTATGAGCTCGACGGCTTCGGCATCCACGTCATCCTCGTCGAGCCCGGACCCTACAGAACAGAGATCTGGCGCAGCACGCCGCGCATTCTTCCCGAAGGGAGCGCCTACCTTCCCTGGCTCAAGCAGGTTTTTGTCGGGGCCGACCGGCATGAGGCCAAGACGGCGCGGGACCCGAAGGAGGTGGCGCTCGTCATCGCCGGCGCGCTCGCGGCAAAGAACCCCAAATTTCGCTATCCGGTCGGCTTCTTCGCGCGGCTCGATCATTTCCTGCGCGGCAAGATTCCGACCCGCTTCATCCGCAGAGGCACCACGCGCTATCTCGGCATCCCCCGGACGCGTTAGTCCTCGTGGCCGTGGGGGCGGCCGAAATCGGCGTCCGGCGTGTCCTGCCCCGCTTCGATGATGCCGCGGCGAATGGCGCGGGTGCGGGTGAACTGCTCGAACAGCGCGTCGCCGTCGCCACGCCGGATCGCCTTGGTCAGGGCCGCGACGTCCTCGTTGAAGCGTCCGAGCATCTCCAGGACCGCATCCTTGTTGGCGAGGAAGATGTCGCGCCACATGGTCGGATCGGATGCGGCGATGCGGGTGAAGTCGCGGAAGCCGCCGGCCGAGAATTTGAGCACTTCCGATCGCGTCACCGTCTCCAGCTCGTCGGCGGTGCCGACGATGGTGTAAGCGATCAGATGCGGCAGATGGCTGGTGACGGCGAGCACCAGGTCGTGGTGATCGGGCGTCATCGTTTCCACATTGGCGCCGAACAGGCGCCAAAAGCCTGCGAGCTTCTCCACCGCTTGTGGGTCGGTGCCCTCGGGCGGCGTCAGGATGCACCAGCGGTTCTCGAACAATTCGGCAAAGCCGGCATCGGGTCCGGAATGCTCGGTGCCCGCGACCGGGTGGGCCGGCACGAAGTGGACAGTGTCCGGTAGATGCGGACCCATATCGCGCACGATCGATCCTTTCACCGAGCCGGCATCGGAGACGATCGCGCCGGGCTTGAGGCGCGGCGCGATCTCCGCGGCCACGGCGCCGCACACGCCGACGGGTACGCAGACGATGACGAGGTCGGCGCCTTCGACGGCTTCCGCGTTCGACTCGACAACCTTGTCAGCAATGCCGAGTTCTACGACGCGCCCTCGCGTCTCGGCCGAGCGCGCGGATGTGACGATCGTACGCACGGCGCCTTGCGCACGCGCGGCGCGCATGATCGAGGAGCCGATCAAGCCAGGGCCGATAATGGCGATCGTGTCGAACAGCGGCTCCGTCATGCCGCAACGCCCATGAAGGCGGAGAGCGCATCGAGCACCGCCTCGTTCTCGTCCGCGGTGCCGATGGTCATGCGCAGCGCGTCGGGAAAGCCGTATTCCTCCACGCGGCGCAGGATGATGCGGCGCTCATGCAGGAATTTGTCGGCGGCGCGTGCCGACTTGCCGCTCTCTTGCGGAAAGTGCACCAAGAGGAAGTTGGCGGCGCTCGGCGTGACGCACAGCCCGAGGTGTTGAAGCGCTTCGGCCATGCGGCCGCGCCACACCGCGTTGTGCTCCACGGCCGCTTGCATATGCGGCTGGTCGGCAAGCGCTGCGACGCCGGCGGCGATCGACGGGCCGGTGACATTGAACGGGCCTCTGATGCGGTTCAGCGTATCGGCGATCGGAGCCGGGCAATACGCCCAGCCGAGCCGCAAGGCGGCAAGCCCGTAGATCTTGGAGAAGGTGCGGGTCATCACCGTGTTCGGGGTGGTCGCCACGAGCTCGATGCCGGCCTCGTAGTCGTTCGCCCGCACATATTCGGCATAGGCCGCGTCGAGCACGAGGATGACGTGCTCGGGCAGGCCGGCATGAAGCCGCTTCACCGCGTCGAAGGGGAGGTAGGTGCCGGTCGGGTTGTTGGGATTGGCGATGAACACCATACGCGTGGCGTCGGTCACCCGGGCGAGGATCGCGTCCACGTCGGCGGTGAGGTCGCGCTCGGGCGCCGGCACGGGCGTCGCCCCGCGCGCCTGAATCGCGATTCTGTAGACCAGGAAGCCGTGCTCCGAGTAGATCGCCTCGTCGCCCGGGCCGAGATAGGCGACGGCCAGGAGATTGAGCAGCTCGTCGGAGCCCGCGCCGCAGACGATATGGGCCGCGTCGAGCCCGTAGCGCTTGGCGAGCGCCTCGCGCAAGGGCCGCGCCGAGCCGTCCGGGTAGCGTGACAGATGCGCCGCTTCCGCCAGGTAAGCCTCGACCGCCCTGGGACTCGGCCCCAGCGGCGTCTCGTTGGACGAGAGCTTCATGACCTTCCCGGCACCAGGCAGCGCGCTCGTCCCCGGGACGTAGGGCGCGATGTCGAGAATGCCTGGACGCGGGATGGGCCCACGTTTGGCGGCCATCGGTCTTGCTCCTTGGAGGCTCGCGTTGGAAGGGCCTCTCATACGGCCATTTCTCAAGGCAAAGCAAAGAAAAGATTGACTTTCGAGGCTGAGGTCATAGCTAACCCGAAATTGTATAATTTCGGGTGATGTGGCCCCGGTCCCGCCCAAGTGGCGCTTCGCGTAGCAAAAGTAGGTTGGCCTTTGCGATGAATGAAAATCCGGGAGCGGAAAGCTTCGCCGACCTCAAGCGGCGGGAGCAGATCACCAATCCCCAGAGCGAGATCGTGAATTTTCCGGCAGGCGAGCCTTTGCCGCTCGACTGCGGGGGCGCGCTCGCGCCGCTTTCCATCGCCTACCAGACCTACGGCACGCTCAACGCCGACAAGTCGAACCTCGTCCTCATCTGCCACGCGCTGACGGGCGACCAGCACGCCGCCAATTTCCACCCCGTCACCGGCAAGCCCGGCTGGTGGGACACCATGGTGGGCCCGGGGAAGCCCATCGATACGGACCGCTATTTCGTGGTCTGTCCCAACGTGATCGGCAGCTGCATGGGCTCGACGGGCCCGAGCTCCATGAATCCGGAGACGGGGCGCCCCTACGGGCCCGACTTCCCGGTCATCACCATCCGCGACATGGTCCGGGCCCAGGCGCGCCTCCTCGATCATCTCGGCATCGATCAGGTGCTCTGCGTGCTCGGCGGCTCCATGGGCGGGATGCAGGTGCTGGAATGGGCCGCCACTTATAAGGACCGCGTGTTCTCGGCGGTGCCGATCGCTTGCGCCGCGCGCCACTCCTCGCAGAACATCGCCTTCCACGAGGTGGGCCGCCAGGCGGTGATGGCCGATCCCGATTGGTGCCAGGGCCGCTACATCGAGGAGGGGAAGAGCCCGCGCAAAGGCCTCGCCGTGGCGCGCATGGCCGCGCACATCACCTACCTGTCCGACCACGCGCTGCACGACAAGTTCGGTCGCAATCTCCAGGATCGCGAGAAGGTGACGTTCGGCTTCGATGCCGACTTCCAGGTGGAGAGCTATCTGCGCCACCAGGGCATGACGTTCGTCGACCGGTTCGACGCCAACTCCTATCTCTACATCACGCGCGCCATGGATTATTTCGACATCGCCGCGGACCATGGCGGCGTGCTCGCGAACGCGTTCGCCGGCACCAAGACGCGCTTTTGTCTCGTGTCGTTCACGTCCGATTGGCTGTTCCCGACCGAGGAGAGCCGCGAGGTGGTGCATGCGTTGAACGCGGTCGCCGCCAATGTGAGCTTCGTGGAGATCGAGTCGAACAAGGGCCACGACGCCTTCTTGCTGCACGAGCCGGAGCTGTTCGACACAATTCGCGGTTTCTTGAGCGCCGCGGCGCGCCAGCGCGGCATCAGATTCCCGGGTGATGGAGTGTGATCGTGAACGCACCGGTCAATCCCCGCAGCCTGCGGCCCACCGAGACGAGCCGCGTCGACCTTCTGCTCATCGCCGAGATGGTGAAGCCCGGCTCGCGCGTGCTCGACGTCGGCTGCGGCGACGGCGTGCTGTTGCGCATCCTCGCCGAGAAACACGGCATCGACGGGCGCGGCATCGAGCTGAGCCAGGCGGGGGTGAACTCCTGCGTGGCGCAAGGGCTCGCGGTGATCCAGGGCGATGCGGATGACGACCTTGCCTATTACCCGGACCATGCCTTCGACTACGCGATCCTGTCGCAGACCATCCAGGCGACCTATTCTCCGCGCCACGTGCTGGAGCAGCTGCTCCGCATCGGCAAGCACGCGGTGGTGTCCTTTCCGAACTTTGGCCATTGGCGCGTGCGCACCCAGCTCTTGTTCGGCGGGCATATGCCGCGCACCGACAATCTTCCGGAGCGCTGGTACGACACGCCCAATATCCATCTCTGCACCATCAAGGATTTCATCGCGCTGTGCGACGATATCGGCGCCAAGGTGGAGCGCGCGATCGCGCTCAACGCATCCGGCACGAAGCTTGTCGCCATGCCGCTGTTTGCCCAGAACCTATTCGGCGAGCAGGCCGTCTTTCTGCTCTCGCGCTAGGCGCTGGGTGACGGCGCCGGCGGGCACCGGCACGATGCGGCGTCGCGCTTTTCGCTCCGTCTCGCGCACCGGCATGGCCGCGTAGACCTGCTTCGTCGCCTCGACCATGATCACGCCGGAGAAGGTGGGCCACAGAATGAGCCCGAGCCGCTCCCACAGCGTCGGCCAGCGCGTCAGGATGCGCCAGTTGAAGGGCGGCATATAGAGCGCGTAGTGCCAGCCCTCCGGCTGGAACATGGCCTCTTTGAGAAGCGTGGCGAGCTGCGAGCGGCTGAACGGACTGCCATAGCCGAACGGCGTGGTATCGACCCGCGCCCAGAGGCCCCGGCGGTTGGGGACGACGATCAGGAGCCTGCCGTTCGGCGCGAGCACGCGCCAAAGCTCGCGGAGCAACGTCCGCGACGTCTCGGACCATTCCAGCATATGTACGAGCAGGACGCGGTCGGCGGCCTCATCGTCGAGGGGGAGCTCCATCTCGTCCACGAGCGCGGCGTGGGACGGTCCCCTTTGAGGCCAGGGCAGCGCGCCGAGCCCGGCCGGCATCAGCGCGCCGACCGCGTACGCCTCGCCGCGGAATTCGCCGAGATAGGGCGTGGCGTAGCCGAGCCCGAAGACGCGCATGCCCTTGAGGTCGGTCCAGCGCGCTCTGATGCGGCCCCTGAGCAGGCGGCGTACCATTTGGCCCAAGGGCCTGGCGTAGAAATCCTTTAGGTCGATTGCGTCGAGATGCATGGCTGAATTGTCACGCGTCGGCGTTTAGAGTTCGTTCTCAAGTCCCGAGACCCCGGTTCAAGGCGCGCCGCTCGGGTGCTACGGTCCCGGCCCCTGACGAAACAGACAAAAGAAGAGAGCGTGATGGCGAAGCTCGAGATCTATCAGTTTCCGACCCGGAGCGACAATTACGGCGTCCTGCTCCACGATCCCGAGACGGGGGCCACGGCGGCCATCGATGCGCCCGAGGCGGACCCGATCCTCGCGGCCCTTGAGGAGAAGGGCTGGACCCTCACCGATATCCTCATCACCCACCACCATGCCGATCATACGGCGGGGGTGGAGACCTTGAAGCGGAAAGCCGGCTGCACGGTCTACGGCCCGGCGCGGGAGGCGGGGCTGATCCCCGGCCTCGATGTCGAGGTGAAGGAGGGCGATGCGGTCGCGGTGGGTCACTCGGATGGTCAGGTGATCGAGACGCCCGGACATACGCGCGGTCATGTCAGCTACTACTTCCCGGACGATGCTGCCGTGTTCGTCGGCGACACGCTGTTCTCGGTCGGCTGCGGCAAGCTGCTCGAAGGCGATGCCCCGACCATGTGGTCGTCGCTGTCGAAGCTCGCAAGCCTGCCGCCGGAGACGGCGGTCTATTGCGGCCATGAATACACAGGCGCCAATTGCCGCTTCGCGCTGACCGTTGAGCCCGAGAACGAGGCGCTGCAGGCGCGCGCGGCCGAAGTGGCGGAGAATGACGCGAAGGGCGCGCCGTCGCTGCCGTCCACGATCGGTCAGGAGCTCGCCACCAATCCGTTCTTGCGCGCATCGAGCGCGGCCATCCAGCATCGTCTCGGCATGGAAGGGCAGCCGCTCGATGCGATCTTCGGCGAGGTGCGCCGCCGCAAGGATCGGTTCTAATCATGGTCGAAGCTCTCACCGCGGACGAGGTCATCGCCCATTTCGATCTTCAGCCGCACCCGGAGGGCGGTTGGTTCCGCGAGACCTTCAGGGACGAGCCCGGGCATCAGGGGCGCGCGCATTCGACCGCGATCCTGTTCCTCTTGAAGGCGGGCGAGGTCTCCCATTGGCACCGGGTCGATGCGGTGGAGGTCTGGCACTGGTATGGGGGGGCGCCGCTCCTCCTGGAGGTGGCGGAGGAGAAGGGCGCCCGTCACGAATACAGGCTCGGCTCGGACATCATCGGCGGCGAGCACCCGCAAGGCCTGGTGCCGGCAGGCGCGTGGCAAACCGCGCGTTCGCTCGGCGCGTGGAGCCTGGTCGGCTGCACGGTGGCGCCGGGCTTCGACTTCGCCGGCTTCGAGCTCGCCCCCCAAGGCTGGGAGCCCTAGCCCCCCACCCCGGCGTCGCAACGCGACGCCGGACCTCCCCACGAGGGGGAGGTATGGGCGTTGGTTCTAGCGCTCAAGCCAATGAAAGCAGCTAGAGCTTAGTCCATCAGCTGGCCGCCGTTGATGGTGAGCGTCGAGCCGGTGATCCAGGCCGATTCGTCGGCGGCGAGGAACACCACGCAGCGCGCCACTTCCTCGGCTTCGCCGAGACGCCCCACCGGGATCTGGCCGACGATGTGCTCCATCACCTTGTCCGAGACGTTCGCGAGAAGCTCAGTCGCCACGTAGCCGGGCGCGATGGCGTTCGCGGTGATGCCTTTGCGTGCGCCCTCCAGCGCCACCGTCCGGGTGAAGCCGATCATGCCCGCTTTCGCCGCGCAGTAATTGGCCAAGCCGAGCATGCCCTGCTGGCCGTTGATCGAGGAGATCGAGACGATGCGGCCGAAGCCACGCTCGCGCATGCCGTTGATCACCTGCCGCGTCATGTTGAATACGGAGTCGAGATCGGTGCGGATGACCTGGCTCCACTGCTCTTGGGTCATCTTCTGGAGCATGGCGTCGCGCGAGACACCCGCGTTGTTGACCAGGACTTCGACCGGGCCGACCTCGTTCTCGACCGCGATCACGCCCTGCTCGCAGGCCTGGAAGTCGCCGACGTCCCATTTGAAGACCGGGATGCCGGTCTCCTTCTTGAAGGCGTTGGCCGCGTCGTCATTGCCGCCATAGTTGGCGGCGACGTTGTAGCCAGCTTCTTTGAGCGCCTTGCAGCAGGCGGCGCCGATGCCGCGCGTTCCTCCAGTGACCAGAGCCACCCTTCCCATAGCATCCTCCCTTGGCGCTCGTTGGCGCCGGCTTCTTTGGCAATCACGGTCCCCACGTGTGGGCGGCCTTAGGCCGCCCCACGCGGAAACTACACTTCCGAGCCTACAGCAGTTACTCGCGCTCGAGGCACATGGCGATGCCCATGCCGCCGCCAATGCACAGCGTAGTGAGGCCTTTCTTGGCGTCCCGCTTCTGCATCTCGTGCAGCAGGGTGACCAGGACGCGGGCGCCCGAGGCGCCGATCGGGTGACCGATGGCGATGGCGCCGCCATTGACGTTCACCTTGTCCATGTCCCAGCCGAGATCCTTGTTCACGGCGCAAGCTTGCGCGGCGAAGGCCTCGTTGGCCTCGATCAGGTCGAGGTCCTTGGCGGTCCAGCCGGCATTCTCGAGCGCCTTGCGCGAGGCAGGGATCGGCCCCGAACCCATGACGGCCGGGTCGACGCCGGCTTGCGCCCAGGAGGCGATACGGGCGAGAGGCTTCAGGCCGCGCTTCTTGGCTTCGTCCGCGGTCATCAGCACGACGGCGGCGGCGCCGTCATTGATGCCGGAGGCGTTGCCCGCGGTGACGGTGCCTTCCTTGTCGAAGGCGGGCCTCAGCTTGGCAACGCTGTCGAGGGTCGCCCCTTCGCGGATGTACTCGTCCTGATCGACGACGATGTCCCCTTTGCGGGTCTTGATCGTGACGGGGACGATCTCGTCCTTGAACTTGCCGGCCTTCCTGGCGGCCTCGGCCTTGTTCTGAGAGGCGACGGCAAAACTGTCCTGCTGCTCGCGGGTGATCTGCCACTTCTTGGCGACGTTCTCGGCGGTGTTGCCCATGTGGTAGCCGTTGAAGGCATCCCACAGGCCGTCCTTGATCATCGTATCGATCATCTCGAGATTGCCCATCTTCACGCCGTTCCGGAGATGCGCGGCGTGGACCGACTGGCTCATGCTCTCCTGACCGCCGGCGATGACGACATCGCTCGAGCCGAGGGCGATCTGCTGAGCGCCGCTGACGACGGCGCGCAGCCCCGAGCCGCACACTTGGTTCAAGCCCCAGGCCGGCGTCTCGATGGGAAGGCCCGCATTGATCGAGGCCTGGCGTGCCGGGTTCTGTCCCTGCGCCGCCGTGAGAACCTGGCCGAGGATCACCTCGCTCACATCTTCGGGTTTCAGCCCGGCGCGCTCCATCGCCGCCGTGATCACGAGCTTGCCAAGCTCGTGAGCCGGCAGGCTGGCCAGCGAACCGTTGAACGATCCCACCGGCGTCCGCGCCGCGGCGACAATGACGATATCATCCGCTTTCATTACCGAATTCTCCATTCCCGTAAGGAGCCCAGGTCATACCCTAGTGATTTCCATTGGGAAAGCCCAACCGAGACCGTTAAGCCTTCTGGCAAAGGCTCTGGTGCTACGCACAAGGAACGTGCTAATCATCTTCGCAGGTGCGGCATAGAGTAGCCCAAGCGGGGGCCCCTGGGCTTAGGAGCGAAAGACACGTGGCTAGGGACGCGGAGCAAGAGAGCCGGCCGATCATTATCAAGAAATACGCGAACCGCAGGCTCTATAATACCGACACAAGCACGTATGTGACCCTCGAGGACCTCGCCGAAATGGTGCGAGGCGAGCGGGACTTCGTGGTCTACGACGCGAAGACCGGCGAAGACCTGACCCATGCTGTCCTGACCCAGATCATCGTGGAACAGGAAAGCAGAGGCACCAATCTTCTGCCCATTGGTTTCTTGCGCCAGCTGATCCGTTTCTACGGCGACAGCATGCAGAAGCTTGTGCCGAGCTATCTTGAGTTCAGCCTCGACTCTCTGACCAAGCAACAAGAGCAGTATCGGCGCCGTTTCGCCAGTGCGTTCGGCACGGCGGCATTCGATGCGATGCAAGAGCAGGTGCGGAAGAATTTCGAGACCTTCGAGCGGGCGCTCGGCATGTTCACGCCGTTCTCGGGCGCTGATGCGCCCAACGCGCTCGGGTTACCGGAGCCGGAGGGGCAGAAGCCCAAGACCAAGCCGCAGAACGCCAAGCCGAGCGAGGACGATATCGACACGCTCAAGGCCGAGCTTCTCGCCATGCAGCAGCGGCTCGAGCGGCTCTCCCGCGACTAACCGCAGTTCTCAATTCCCGAAGTCTGGATTACGCGGCCTTGGCCGTTTGCCGGCGCATATGCGCGGCGACCAGATCCGCCTCGACCAATGCGCGGTCATGGGCGGTGTCGGCCAGGAGGTGGATATGCACCTCATTGGCGCCGCACTTCGCCCCCTCATGACGAAGATGAGCGAGGTTGAGGGAGACGGCGTCGTCCTTGGTATCGCCGAAAGCGAGTGCCTCGCGGGTGCCGTCCTCATGGCGGCGGACCAGGATGTAGTTCGCCTGGGGCAGCGCCGGGCAGCCCACGAGCGTATAGACGCTATGGAGATAGCGGCAGCCCGAAGCGCCACGCCAATAGTGGAAGGCTTGGGCGAAGGCAGCCTCCGCGCAGACCAGCGCAGGCTCGTCGGCCGGCCCCCAAGGGGCAGTCTCAGAAGCGTCTGCTTGGCTCGTCCACATGGAAGTCCCGTCCGTTAACCAGTGTGATCGTACTTGAAATGGGTTGACCGATGACAAATTCAAGACGCCGCCGATCACGAATCTTCATTGGAACAAATGATGAACGTCGCTCACAGGCCCGTCAAGCTTTTAAGTGTTAACAAGGGGTTAACGGCTCGCCGGTGCCGCTTTCGCCTCTGCCAGCAACCGATTAGACGCGGTCTCGATGGCCTCTTGAAGGCGCGTCAGGAACTCCGCCTTCGGCAGGCCCGGCGGGATGGGATCGAGAAACTCGACGACGACGGTGCCGGGCTTCCGGGTGAAGCTGCGCCGTGGCCAAAAGAAGCCGGAGTTCAGCGCCACGGGGACGACTGGCACTTTCAGCGCATTGTAGAGGAGGACGATCCCCGTCTTGTAGTCGGGCGGCGCGCCGGGCGGCCGCCTTGTCCCTTCCGGGAAGATGATGATCTCGCGGCCTTCCTTGATGCGCTTTTCGGCGGCGCGCAGCATGCGCCGGAGCGCCGTGGGGCCCGCCTCGCGGTCGACGGGGATCATGCCGAACTTGTAGGAGAACCAGCCGTGGAACGGGATCCAGAACAGCTCGCGCTTCATGAGAAGCGTCGGGTCGCGGAAGAGCGGAATAAGCGCGAAGGTCTCCCACGCCGATTGATGCTTCGAGGCGACGAGGAAAGGGGGCTCGGGCAGCTTGTCCTGCCCGCGGACCTCGAAATCGAGGCCCACGATATGCTTGAGCAGCCAAAGCTCGGTGCGTGCTTGGTGCTTGAGCGCCGCCATGGCCCAGCTGCGCGGCGCGAACAAAAGCGGACTACCGAGCACCACGTAGAGGGCCGTCGTCACATAGAATAGGAGACCGAAGAGGAGCGAGCGGAGCATGGGTCGGGGGCGATCCTTACGGCTCCGGTGCCACCTCGGTGGTGCTCGTGTCGCCGGGCACGACGATGCGCACCAGCCGCGTCGCGCCGAGCCGGGCGAGCGCCGGGAAATATTTCAGGTATTCGGAGAGCAGGAGCCGCGTGGTGCCAATATAGTTCCACCAGCGCTCCACATGCACGTTGTTGTCGACCACCGGGTAGGGGATCAGCGTGACGTCGGGCAGGGCGCGCGCGAGCTCGGCCAGCGCGCGGGGCATGTGATAGTTCGACGTCACGACGATGATCGAGCCGTAGCGGTGAAGCGCCACCCATTGAGCGGTCTCGGTGGCGTTGTCGATGGTGTTGCGCGCTTCCTTGTCGATATCGACGCAGCAGGCGAAATACTGGTCGCCTTGGCTCGCGAGCCGCTTCAACTGCTCGCGCGTCGTACCGCGATTGACGCCGGTGATCAGCACACGTTTCGCCTTGCCGTGGGCCAAGAGCCGCATGGCTTCGTCGATGCGGGAGGTGCCGCCGGTGAGCACGGTGATGCCGTCCGCGGCATAGGCGGGCTCGCGCCGCTCCCGGTCGATGCTGTTGGCGAACACCACGAAGCCGATCACGAGCATGACCAGGAGCAGGATGGCCGCATCGAAGAGGAGCCGCACGGCGCCCGTGAACCCCCGGAAACGCCTGAAATGGCGTGGGCGGTCTGTCGCTTGCTGTTGCTCTGGGACGTCCACGCTCAACCACTCACTCCGAACCTGCCCTGGCGCGGCGCAGAATAGGCAAAATCGCGTACAAGGTGAAATCGGCTTTGCCGGGCGTGTCTTGAAATCGTCACGCGTAGGATTTCAGGACGCGAACGACGCCGAGCCGGGACGTGATCATGCATAGGCCCGCCACCACGACCACCACGAGCACGCAGAGCAGATAGCCGCCGAGGTCGAGCTCGCCGGAGCCGATGAGACGGCGGGTCTCGGCTTCGGTGACCACGCCGCCCCCCAGAAGGTGCATCATCAACGGCAACAGGAGGAAGGCGATCGCCGCGGCCAGAGCGCCCATCAGGCCGGCGCGCACGCCGAGCCCCAAGAAATGGCGCTCGAACTCACCGGAGATGAAGCGCTCCTTGGCGCCGACGAAGTGCAGCACCTCGATGATCTCGCGGTTCGAGGCCATGGCGCTGCGCGTCGCCGAGACGATGACGGCGATGGTGGCGGCGGCGACGAGGCCAAGCACGGCGATGCCCCCAAGCGCCGTCGAGCGCGTGAGGGTGCGGATCTCGGCCTGCCAGCGGCGATGATCGTCGAGGGTGACGCCCTCGAAGTTCTGGTTGAGCGCGTTTTTGATGAGCTCGATGTCCGGCGGGTTGGAACGGTCGATCTCCACGGCAATGAGGCGGGGGATCGGCAGCGCCGACAATGCCGCGGTCGAGCCGAGCCAGGGCTCGAGCAGCTTCGCACTGTCTTCGGCGGTGAGCGGCTTGACGCGGGTGATGCCCTTCTGCTTGGCGAGGAACAACGAGACCAGAGTCATCTTCTTGTCGATGTCGGGCGCGTTTACGGGATCGAGCTCGATGGTGATCTCGCTTGCGATGTTGTTGACCCAGGCGTTTGCCGACTGGTTGACCATATAGACGCCGCCGGCCGTGAGGCAGGCGAGGAACGTCATGATGCCGATCACCACGGTCAGCGCGTTGCCGGCGATGGAGGCCGAAGGCACGATCTGCGCGGAAGTCGTTTGGAAGCGTCGGGGCAGAAGCGCGGCGAGCCGCGCCGGCAGGATACCGGTCACGAGGCTCGTCCAGGGATAATCCCGGATGTCGGAGAGGAAGGTCACCGTGCGCTCACCTGCAACTGTCCCTCGTAGAGCATGAGCCGCGGTGCCTCGAGCTGTTCCATGAGGGCGTAGTCGTGGGTGGCGATGATCACCGAGGTGCCGAGACGGTTGAGCTCGACGAACAGCCGAAGTAGGCGGTTGCCGATCGCGGGGTCGACGTTGCCCGTGGGCTCGTCGGCAAGGAGGAGCTCGGGCCGGCCGATCACGGCGCGGGCGATGGCCGCGCGCTGCTTCTCGCCGCCGGACAGGACCTCGGGATAAGCGTGGATGCGGTCGCCGAGCCCCACCCAGCGCAGGAGGTCGGTCACGTCTTCGGCGTAGTCGCTCTCCTTCTTGCCCATGACGCGCAAGGGAAGCGCCACATTCTCCCAGGTGGTGAGGTGGTCGAGGAGGCGGAAATCCTGGAAAACGATGCCGATCCGGCGGCGGAGCGCCGCCCGGCCGCTCTGCGGCAGGTCGGCCACGTTCTCGCCGAAGACGAAAATGAGGCCCCGCGTGGCCTTCAGCGACATGAAAAGAAGGCGCAAAAGCGAGGTCTTTCCGGCCCCCGACGGTCCGGTCAGGAAGTGAAAGGACCCCGGAAGCACGTGAAAGGTGACATCGCGCAAGATTTCCGGGCCCGAGCCGTAGCGCAGCCCGACATTGTCAAAGCGGATCACCCGTGTTCCCTAAGCCTCTTAAGATTGCCCACCACTGGCTCTTTATGCTGAACTCCCCGTCCGGTATCAATGGAATTGGGCAATGGCATGGGGCGTCCGTAAAGTCCTCGCGTAACGGGCGATTTTGGCTTTTCAAATGGCAACACTGATTATCTGCCCGGTGTGCGACACCCGCTACGAAGTCAAAGCGGCATTCCCACCCGAAGGGCGCAAGGTCCGCTGCTCCAAGTGCAGCCATGTGTGGCAGGCCAAACCGGTCAGCGCGGAGGCTCAGGCGCCCGCGCCCCGGCCCGCGGCTCAGCCTGCGGCGCCCGCGCCGCAGCCTGTTACCCAGGCTCCGGCGCCCAAGACGCCGCCGCCACCACCACCACCGCCACAGGCGGCGCCCGCGCGCATGCCGGAGCCGCCTCCGCCGCCGCCTCGCGCTGCGCCACCTCCACCGCCGCCTCCACAACCGCGGGCCGCCCCGCCGCCCCCGCCGCCGCCCATGGGCATGCCGCCAAAGCCTCGGCCCGACGCCGAGTTCGAGTCCGACGATGCTCTCGCGGCGCAGGTCGCGCGGATGAACGCGGAGGGCATGCCGTCCCCGCCACCACCACCAGAGCCCGCGCCCGCCAAGTCCGGCGGTCTCTTCGGCAAGCTCATGGGCAAGAAGAGCGCGTCCGAAGCGCCGCCACCACCGCCGCCCGAGATGGCGCCGCCGCCTGAGATAGCTCCGTCTCACGATGCGATGTTCGGCGCGCCGCAAGACGCCTCGTTCGATGCGGGTTATCCCGAGGACGAGACGGAGGACGCGGCTCTTGCCGATCCGGCTCTGGTCGCCGCGGCGTTCGGCGAATCGCTGCCCAAGCAAAAGAAGCCGCGCAAGCCGATGCCCATCGTCGCGGTCGGCTGGGGCATTCTGGCGCTGATCATTGCCGTCGTGGTCGGTCTGTTCGCGTTCGCGCCGAGCACGACCATGTCCTTCTTGCCGGGCGCATCGCGGATCTACGCCATGCTCGGCATGCCGGTCGGCACGCAAGGTCTCGCCTTCGAGGGCGTCCGCTATGGCTGGACCAATGACGGCAGCCAGACGGTGCTCGAGGTCCAGGGCAATGTGAAGAACACGAGCTCGGCCACGATGAGCGTGCCGACCGTGGTCATTGCGCTGCGCGACGAGAACGGCGACGAGATCTCCGAGTGGACGACCGAAGTCGGCACGGCCGAGCTCGGCGCCGGAGAGGAGGCGCCGTTCCTGCGGCAGATCCCATCGCCGCCGAGCAACGTCCGCAGCCTCAAGGTCCGCTTCGCCAAGGCGCAGTAAGCATGGCGGGAGCGCCCGCGGCCGGGAGCGTCAAGCCGCTCTTCAGCGCCGAGACCATCGCGGCGCGCGTCGAGGCGCTCGCGCGCGACATCGCCGCGGCCAAGCTGCATGAGCTGATCATCGTCGCGGTGCTCAAGGGGAGCTTCATCTTCGCCGCCGACCTCGTGCGGGCGTTGCACCGGCAGGGGCTCAAGCCTGAGATCGACTTTATGTTTCTCGCCAGCTACGGCGCGGGCACCGAAGGCGGCGAGGTCAAGGTCCTGCGCGATATCGGCAGCCCGGTCGCGGAACGCGACGTGGTGATCGTCGACGACATCCTCGACTCGGGCCGCACGCTGCTCTTCGCCAAAGAGCTCCTCGAAGGACGGGGCGCCCGATCGGTCAGGACGTGCGTTCTGCTCGACAAGAAGGCGCCGCGCGAGGTCGATATCACGCCGGACTTCTCAGGCTTCGAATGCCCGGCCGTGTTCGTCGTCGGCTACGGGACCGACATCGCCAACCGCTATCGCGAGCTGCCCTTCATCGGCGTGCCGGAAGACTGATTTTCCTAGCGGTCCAGGACGAGCCGAATCTCCACCAGGTTCGAGCGCACCCGCAGGACATAGAAGCCGAGCGTGGCGAGATGCGAGGGCATCAGCCAGCCCGACTCCGCGCCGTTGGAGATAATCGTCGGCTGGATGTTGAGCGAAGCGCGCAGCTGCTGCTCGAGCTCGTCCCATAGGGCGCCGAGCTGGCGCTGTGCGATGACGTCGGCGAAGTCGGCGCGGGCCGCTTTGAGGATGCCGTAATAGCCGTAGAGCTGGCCGTAGGCGAACCAGAAGCGGTCGTCGGCGCGGGTGTCGAACCAGCCGCTGTTATAGTTCTCGGACCGCTCGCGCAGGATCGCCGAGGTCGCGCCGATGTCGCTGGCGATGCGGTCGAGGAACTGGAGCAGATTGTCGGCACGCGCGTCGAACACCGCGTCGCATTTCTCAAGCCTTGTGTTGAACTTCCGCAAGTCCTTGATGGCGGAGCGGTAGAAGCTCGGCGTCGGCGTCTTCGGGCCGAACGGGCTGAAGGAAAAATACCAGGTGCTTTCGTCGAACTGGAGCGCGCCGCGCGCGCTCTGCAAGTCGGCGTCGATCTGCGAGGTGCCGCGCACGCGCCCCAAGGTGTCGACGAGCTCGATGGTCGTGCGGCGCACCGCCTGGTTCACGCCGCGCTGGAACGACGCCTTGTTGTCGAAGAACGGCGTCTTGTCCCACGGAAGCCCGAACAGGCCCAGCTTGTAGAGGAGCATGGAGGAGATCCAGGCGTTCTGATTGACGTTGAAATCGACGAGGTCCGCGGTGGCGTCGACCAGAAGCGATCGGCGGCAGGTCTGCGCTGGGCTCTCGCCCGCCGTCTTGGTCTCCTTGTCCGTGGTGATGATGCCGCCTTCCGTCTGTGGGGCCGCATTCGGGGTTTCCGCCTTGCGGACATAGGCGGAGGCATAGTCCGGATTGAAGTTCGTCCACACTTGCGTCGTCCAGAAGAAGTAGCCGTAGAGACCGACAAGGCCGAGCAAGAACAGCCCCAGCACGATCTTGAGGATGACGCCGCGGTGCGTGAACCAGTGGCCGAGCCACACGAACGGCCTGAGGACGTAGGCGACGGCCAAGCCGATCCCGCGGCCGATGGCCTGGAAGATGCGGGTGAAGAAGCTCACGATTCTATCGAGCATGGAAATTCGATCCCTCCGGCGACACCGAACTGACCACACCTATATAGGGGGTCATGCCCGGCCTTGTGCCGGGCACCCACGATTTTCTTTCAACCCGCAGAAAGACGTGGATGACCGGAACAAGCCCGGCCATGACGCGCTCTCGAATTTGGGGCGATTATGCGAGGATCAGAACTCGCGGATGAGGCGCTCGAGATAATCGAGCTCGATATTCGGCCGTGACGGATCGGCGACCCGGCGGCGCAGCTCGTCCAGCACCTCGCGGGCCTTCTGGATGTCGATCTGGTCGGGCACCTGGACGGAAAGCCCGAGATCGGGGCGGTTGGAGCGGTCGGGACGGCCCAGCGGATCGCGGCCGTTACTGCCGGGGCCTTGGCCGGCCTGCATGTTGCCGTTCTCCATCATCTGCTGTGCCATGGACTGCGCGCCCTTGCGCATGCGGTCGAGCGCGAGGCTCTGGTTCTGGGTCGCCTGATCGAGGTCCGGCTCGCCGAGCGCCTGCTCGGCATCCTTCATCGCCTTCTTGGCGCCTTCGAAATCGCTCGGGGCGTCGCCGCCCTCCATGCGCATGCGGTCGATCAGGCTCTGCAGCTTGTCTTGCAGCGCCTTCTGGCGCTGGGCGAGTTCGCCGAGGCTTGGCTGCTGGCCTTGCGACTGACCGAGCTCGGTTTGGCCGCCGCCAGGCGCGTCGCCTTGCCGCCCCGACTGTCCTTGGGCCTTGGGCCCGCCCTGCCCGCTTTGCGGCATCATGTCGGAGAATGGGGTCATGCCCATGCCCGGCCCGAAGTCCATCGGCGGCGGGCTCACTTGGAACTGGTCGCCGGCGGCGCCGCCGCCCTGGCCTTGTTTGCGCTTCTTCGCAAAGGTGTCGTCGAGCAGCTTTTGCTGATCGGAGACGACGTTGTTCAGGTCCTTCATCATCTTGCCGGCGCGCTGCTGTTTCGCATTGTCCGGGAAGTTTCCGGTCTGCAGGCGATCCAGAATGTCGTTCAGCTCGGACAGCATGCGCTCGGCCATGTCCTTGGAGCCGGCCTTGGCCAAGTCCTCGATGTTCTTGAGCATCTTGTCGAGGTCCTGCTGCGACACGAGCTTGTCGCCGTCTTTCGCCGCGTCGGCGGGCTGCTCGGGCATGTTGCCCTTGTCTTTTTGCTGTGCGGCGAGCGCCTGGAGGTAGCGGCCGAGCGCGGCGCGCAAGTCCTCGACACGGCGCTTGATCTCCTGGGCCGGCGCGTTCTCTTGCAGCGCTTTGAGGAGCGCGTCCTGGGCGTTCTTGAGCTCGCGCTCGGCGTCGGGCAAGTCGCCTTCCTCGATCCGCAACGCCGTCGACCACAGCTGGTCGACCACGCTCCTGACACTGTCGCGCGAATCGTCGTTCACGAGGCGCCAGTAAGAGTCGCGCAGAGAGAGATAGACCACGCGGTCGTCGATGACCTTCTCGCCGCCGATCGCCAGCGCGTCGAGCGCGCGGGCGACACTGCCGATCGACCACGGCTCACGCACGAGCTTCTTGCGTTGCTCGACCACGGCCTTGGCCAGCGGCTTGGTGAAGGTGCGCTCCGGCAGCACGAGTTCGTACGGCTCGCTCTTGCCCACTTGCTCCGCCTGGTCGCGGGCGACGAGGGTCATGCGGACCTTCAGCCCGGCCCAGGGATGGGCGGTGAGATCCTGCGTGGCGCGCCCCTCGACCTTCTTGGCGTTGGCGTGCGGCAGTTGGAGTTTCATGATCGGCGGGCCGAACAGAGGCTCCGAGGCCTCTTCCAGATCGTCGTCCTCGTCCTCGTCGTTTGGCGGCTTGGGGGCGGCGTCTTGCGCTTTCTCGTCGGCGAGGGCGAAATGGGCCTCGGCGCTGGCCACGCCGTAATCGTCGTGGGCGCTATAGGTGATGCGCAATGCGCCCCGGGGCGTCGCGGTGGGATTGCCGGTGAGGCTGATCGTCGGCACGGCGTCGTCGATGAGGGCGAATTGCCACTGGGCGACGGTCTGGCCGCTGACAGTGACGTTGGCCGTCGTCGCCTTCATCAGCCCGACATCGAACTCGATCAGGCCGGCGCTCGCACCGAGCTTCGGCTCGATGGTCTTCTCCGCGCCGCTCGCCTCGTCGCGGACGGTGAGGTTCACGGTCTCGCCGTCGGGTGCGTGGGTGCGGACGATGAGCTGGCTCCGCGCGGGCACGGAGAGCGCGCGGAAGGTCTCGGCGCCGGTACCGACCGGCTCGCTGCCGTCGGCAAGCACGATGGGGGCCATTTCCGTATAGACCGGCGGCGTCACCCAAGCGTCGAGCCTGAGGAGCGCCGTCGAAACGGTCGGAGCCGGCGTGAAGGCCGAAGCGAGGCGCGTGCGCACATCGCCGCCGGCGGCGATCGCCGCGACGATGAGCGCGATGAGGAGTGCCGCGCGAATGGCGAAGGGGTCTTTGCGGTCGGTGCGCGGCGCCGGCCAAGAGGGTTTCAGCTTGGCGACGAGCCGGGCGAGCCGCTGGCGATGGACCGACCACAGCATCGCCGTCTCGGCCGGCGGTGTGGCGCCGAGCTGGTCCTCGTAAGACGAGGCGGGGCGGTGCTTGATATTGGCGGAACGCTCGAGGCGCCGCAGGGCCTCGGCGCGGGTCGGCGGGGTGAGCCGCACGAGCGGCACAAAGGAAACGATCAGCGCGAGCCCAAAGGCCCCGAGCAGGATGCGGTGGGCGAGCGGCGGCATCAGGCTCCAGCCGCCGAACAGCGTGAACACCAGGAAGGCGCAGACCACGACGAAGGGCCACAGCAGAGCCTCCCAGGCATACTCGGCGAGCAGCGCAAGCCAGCTCAGGCGCACGCGGGCCTCGAAGCGCCTCTTCAGCGCACTCGCCTCGGCGGCCTCCTTAGGCGTCGGTCTGGAACGGGACGGTCTTGCCATTTTCAACGCTTTTTAGCACAGGCACGGCCCGCGCAAGGGTTACATCACGGTAATTTGGGGTCCGAAGCGGGCGAAAGGGAGGCCCGAAACCCGCTCTAAAGCCAGTCCGGCATGCGCTCGGCCGACAGCATGTCGTCATAGGTGGGCCTGGGCCGCGTCACGCAATATTGGCTGCCGGACACCAGAACCTCCGGCACGAGACGGCGGCTATTATATTGCGAGGCCTGCACCGCGCCATAGGCGCCGGCCGTCATGATAGCGATGAGATCGCCGGCATTGAGCTCGGGCAGCGGCCGGGCGAGGGCGAGATAGTCGCCCGTCTCGCAGACCGGCCCGACCACGTCAGTGACGACGGCTCGCGTTCCCGACGCCGGCTCGACGACCGGCAGGATCTGGTGGTGGGCCTCATAGAGCGTGGGGCGGATCAGGTCGTTCATGCCTGCGTCGACGATGGTGAAGGTCTTCGCTGGGTCGATCTTCACATAGATCACGCGGGAGACGAGGATGCCGGCATTGCCGGCGATCATGCGCCCCGGCTCGAACAAGAGTCTGACGCCGAGATCGCCGACCGTCTCGTTCACCAGCCGCGCGTAGTCGGTGGGGAGCGGCGGCGCCGGCTCATCGCTCCGGTAGGGGATGCCCAGCCCTCCGCCGAGATTGACGAACTCGATTCCGAAGCCCGCGATCCTGAGGCTGGCGACGAGCTCCGACAGAAGCGAGAAGGCGTTCTTGAACGGCGCAAGCTCGGTGATCTGGCTGCCGATATGCATGTGCACGCCGGTGGGCACGATGTCGGGCAACTTGGCGGCGATGCGATAGAGCGACAGGGCCTGCTCGAACGGCACGCCGAACTTGTTCTCCGCCTTGCCGGTCGAGATCTTGTGGTGGGTCTTGGCATCGACGTCCGGGTTCACGCGGAAGGCGATGCGCGCCTTCGTCCCGCGCGCGCCGGCGACCTCGCTCAGGGCGCGTAGCTCCGGCTCCGACTCCACGTTGAAGGCGAAGATGCCGGCGTCGAGCGCGAACGCCATCTCCTCTTTGGTCTTGCCGACGCCGGAGAAGGCGATGCGTTCGGGCGCCACGTTCACGGCAAGCGCGCGGCGGAGCTCGCCTTCGGAGACAACGTCCATGCCGGCGCCGAGCTTGGCGAGCGTGGCGAGCACGCCGAGATTGGAGTTGGCCTTGACGGAATAGCAGACGAGCGCGCCCTCGTTCGCGGCAAAGGCCTCGGCGAACACCTTGTAATGACGCTCAAGCGTCGCCGTGGAATAGCAATAGAACGGTGTGCCGACGGCGGTTGCGAGATCGCACAGGTCGACCTCCTCGGCGTGCAGCACGCTTGTGTCTGACACGCCGCGCCGGTAGGCGAAATGGTGCATGGGAAGGTGACGAGGTTATTCGATCAAACGGTCGAGGATCGGCAGATGGCGGGCCGGGGCCTTGGACATCTTGGTTGACGGGTCGGCCGACGTCTCTGGGCCCCGCGGCGCGGGCCGGTCCAAGGAACCACGGCGTCCGCAGGCCGAAAGCCCGAGAGTCAGCACCAATGCAAGCGCTATCAGGATGCGCAGTGCGCTTCCCATGGACGTGCCCCTGTCGCCGGGGCCCTTCCTCGGCCCCTTCCTACCCCTTTTATCGCGACAGGCCGTCCTTCTCCAAACGCTTTATCCACCGCCTGGCCTCCCGCCGGACATTGGTGGGGGCCGTTCCCCCTTGGCTTTTGCGGCTTTTGGCCGAGCGGGCGGGGTCCAGGACGGCGAAGACGTCCTCGGTGACGCGGGGCTCGACCGACTGCAATTCAGGCAGCGTCAGCTTCCTGAGATCGGCGCTTTTCGCCTCGGCCAGAGCGACGATTCGCCCGGTGATATGGTGCGCCTCCCGGAAGGGAAGCCCGAGATTTTGCACCAGCCAGTCGGCAAGGTCGGTGGCGGTGGCATATTCGCGGGCCGCGGCGCGCTTCATGGCCTTGGCGTCAATCGTGAGATCGCCGACCATCCCGGTCATGGCCGAAAGGCCGAGCTTCAGCGCGTCGAGCGCATCGAACACCGGCTCCTTGTCCTCCTGCATGTCCTTGGCATAGGCGAGCGGCAGGCCTTTCATCACCATGAGCAGCGCCTGGAAGGCGCCGGCGATGCGCCCGGTCTTGGCGCGCACGAGTTCGGCCGCGTCCGGGTTCCGCTTTTGCGGCATGATCGAGGAGCCGGTCGAGAACGCATCGGACAATTTGGCGAAGCCGAATTGCGGCGAGGTCCACAGCACGATCTCCTCGGCGAGCCGGGAGAGATGCACGGCGGCGATCGATGCGGCCGCCAACGTCTCGAGCGCGAAGTCGCGATCGGAGACGGCGTCGAGCGAGTTCGCCGTGGGCCGCGAGAAGCCGAGCGCCTTCGCCGTCATCTCCCGGTCGATGGGGAAGCTCGTGCCTGCGAGCGCCGCCGAGCCCAGCGGGCACTCGGCCAAGCGCTCGGCGGCATCGGCGAAGCGGCCGCGATCGCGTCCCAGCATCTCCACATAGGCCAGACAATGGTGACCGAAGGTGACGGGCTGGGCGGTCTGTAGATGCGTGAAGCCCGGCATCACCGTGTCGGCGTGTTGAAGCGCCTTGTCGGCAAGCGCGCGCTGGAGCGCGGCAAGGCCGGCGTCGACGTCGGCGATCTCGTCGCGCACGTAAAGCTTGAAGTCGGTGGCGACTTGGTCGTTGCGCGAGCGCGCGGTGTGCAGCTTGCCGGCCACCGGGCCGATCAGCTCGTGCAGCCGGCTCTCCACGTTAAGGTGAATGTCCTCGAGCGCTCGCGTGAATTTGAATTTGCCAGCCTCGATCTCGCCCAGAATCTGGTCGAGACCGCCGGTGATCTTCGCGGCGTCGTCCTCCGAAACGATGCCCGTCGCCGCGAGCATGGCGACATGGGCCTTGGAGGCTTCGATGTCGTGGCGCCATAGCCGCTTGTCGAAGTCGATGGAGGCATTTATCTCCTCCATGATCTCGGCGGGACTTGCGGCAAAGCGGCCGCCCCACATGGTGTTGGTCATCATCGTCCGGCTCAAAGCAGGCTTAGGTCAGAAGAGGATGGCGTGAAGGCACGAAATAAACGTCAACACGCCGCGTCGCCGGCCAAATATGCGATCGCCGCGGTGATTGCCGCGATTGCCGGGTTCGGCACGGTATATTGGAGTTTCGTCCCCTCTGACAATGGTTTGGCGCCGGTTTCGGCGCCGGAAACGCCGGCCGAGGCCGCCGGAACCGCCGGTTCCGCCGCGGAGATCATCACGCCCAGCTCCATCGTCGGGCTGAACAAGGGGCCGATGGCCGCGTTCGTCGTGCGGCCGAAGCCGCTTCCCGTTCCGGATTTCACCTTCGAGACCGGAGACGGCGCCACCAAATCGCTCGCCGACTTCCACGGCAAGGTCGTCCTACTCAACATCTGGGCGACCTGGTGCGTGCCGTGCCGCGAGGAGATGCCTCAGCTCAACGCGCTGCAATCCGACCTTGGCGGCGGCGATTTCCAGGTGGTGCCGGTCAATATCGATCGCGGCGGACCCGACAAGGCGCGCAAGTTCCTGAACGAGACCAGCGCCACGGACCTCACGCTCTACACCGACCCTTCGGGCAAGCTATTCTCGACGCTGAAGGCGGTCGGCATGCCGACCACGCTCCTCATCGGCCGCGACGGCAAGGAGCTCGGCCGGCTCGTCGGGCCGGCGGATTGGGCCTCGCCGGAAGCGAAGCGCCTGATCGAGGCGGCGGTCGCGGCGCCTGCGCCCGCGGGCTGAGCGCCTACTTGACCGGAGTCACGGCGTCCTTATCGAGGCGGTAATTGTAGAGGCACGTCTCCTCGACCGGCTTGTTGCACGGCATGCCCGAGGTGGTGACGTGCATGGTGCGCGTGTCGCCGCTCGATGAGAACTTGAAGCTCTTGACGAAGTCCTGGAACACGAGGTCCCAGCCGTCGCCGGCCCCGAAATAGAGCTCCAGCATGCAGCCATCGGGGTTGCAGGCGGGATTGTCCGCGCCGTCGCATTTGAGCTTGGCGAAATCGACGATCCAGTCGTTGTCGCCGTCGCCGTTGACGTCGTCGCTGCGCAGGACCGCGGCGGTATCGGATTTGCCTCCTTTGGAGCGGCAGGTCTCTGCGGCCTCGTCGATGGTTCCGGTGATGGCTTCAGGCATCGTCTTCTCGACCGGCGGGTCGCTGCGCGCCGGCGCCAAGCCGAACACAATCGCAAAACCGGCGATCAGCGCCACGCAGAGTGCGGCGCACAGGCCGAGAACCCATACGCGATGTGAGCTCAATGGGCGGCGGCCGCTCTAAATGTGCTCGGAAACGCTGCGGATTTCGGCGTGACGTTCGACTTGCGCACGGCGTGCTTACGCTTCCTCGGGCCCGGTCCGCAGATGACCTCGCGAAGATGCGCGGGCTCGTCACTCGCTGTGGCCTGAACGGCAAGCCCGTCGAGGCTCGTGCCGAACAGCGACTTCCAGAAATAGCGTTTGTAGCCGTTCTCCAACAGCTCGGCGGCGCGGGCGTTGCGGACGCGCGTCGATGGCTCGCCGAGCACGACCGCCACGAGCTTGCGGCCTTCGCGGGTGGCGCTCACCACGATGTTGAAGCCGGAATCGCAGATGAAGCCGGTCTTCATGCCGTCGGCGCCGGCAAACGTCCGGAGCAGGCCGTTATGGGTGCGGAGCTTCTGCTGCCCGACCTGCACCTCGGTCTCGGCGAAGATGTCGGCGTGCTCGGGAAACTCGATGATGAGCGCGCGGGCAAGGCGGGCGAGGTCGCGGGCGCTCGTCACCTGGCGCTCATCCGGCAGCCCGTTGGGATTGACGTAATGCGTCTTGGTCATGCCGAGCTTTTTGGCGGCCGCGTTCATCCGCTCGACGAAAGCTTCCTCGCTGCCCCCCACGGTCTCGGCGACCATCATGGCCACGTCGTTGGCCGACTTGACGATCATGACTTGCAACGCCGTATCGAGATCGATCGAGCCGCCGACGGGAAGTCCGAGCTTGGTCGGCGCCTGGACCGAGGCGTTCTTGGTGCAGATGACCTTGGTGTCGGGCGTGACCTCGCCGTTACGAATGGCCTCGAAGGCGACGTAAGCCGTCATCAGCTTGGTCAGGGAGGCAGGGAACCATGGGGCGTCAGGCTCCTCGGAATAGAACACGGTGCCGTTGTAAGGCTCGAAGACAAGGGCGGGGCTCGCGGTGGCGATCGTTGGAGCCAATAATGCCGCTCCGGCGATGATGCCGACAAACGCGTGCCTCAGCATGATCCCTTTCCCTCGCTCACATCGACGCTTTTTTGCCTTGAGCCGGTCCCATCCCCCGTTCCCATGGAACGGTGGCGGTCAAGCCATGAAATGGCGGGCTCCCCCAACCCCTCGGAATGGCCCACGCCTCATAATCACCAGAAATTCGACTGTTCCGTGACAGACGCGGAAAACATGCCTTCCTTGGGACCAGAATCAGGCGACCCAGCTGAATCCCCGCGCGACTGTTCGAATCGCTATCCCAGCAGGGCCGCCCTCAGGTGCAGAGACTAACGTGCCGATTTGGTTTCGCAACCCGCGAATCGTTCACCGCCACCGGATTTCTTGCTTTCATCTAGGTGGAGTCGTCGCGTCTGGGCCTCGGCAGCGACGGCAAGGGTCGCGGGGCGCTTTGCGGCTGCATGACGGCGCTCGCCGCCTGAAGCCACGGGGCCCACGCCAATTCCACGGCCCTGAGCCAGAAGGTGAAGGGATTGGCGGCCTCGAGAAAGTCGCCGAAGGCTTCGAAGGACGGCGTCGCCGTCAGATTGATCGAGATCCGCTCCGCATCGGCTTCCGGCAAGCGGCGGTGGATGATCTCGATGTCGAGCCCCGGCAGCCGCGCGGCGACCTTTGTCGCGCCGATATGCGAATATGGGCTGTTCTTGCTTTCGGGCACGTGAGTCGCTCCCTCAAGACTGGATGCCACAGCTAGAGACGCTTTGCGGCTTTCGTCAAGACGCGCGCGATCAGCGCTGCGCCAAGATCCAGCCCGCTGCCGCGACAAGGTCCGGCACGGTCGCCGTCGGCCGAGGGTCGAACCGGGTCTCGTCGCCCGCGCGGTATTTGCCCGTCCGCACGAGCAGCGCGCGCCCGAGGCCCGCGCGCAAGCTGCCGGCAATGTCCGCCTCCGCATCGTCGCCGACCATCACCGCGTCTTCCGGCGGACAGCCGATGCTGGCGAGCGCCGCGGCGAAGAACTCGGGCGCCGGCTTGCCGAGCACGGTTGCCGTCTTTCCGCTGGCATATTCCAGGGCCGTGACGAAGGCGCCGGCATCGAGACTGAGCGCGCCGTCCGCGTCCTTGAAGGTGCGGTTCTTGGCGAGCGCGATAAACGCGGCACCGTCGATCAGCGCGCGGAAAGCGCGATTGAGATGGGCGTAGTCGAACGCGTTGCCTGCATCGCCGACGACCACGGCGCGCTTTTCGCGCTCCGGGATGTCCTCGAACTCCTTCGTCAAGTTCGGGTGCACCACCAAGACCGGCGAGCAGTCGTGTGCCTTCAGCCAATCGCGCGCGGCCTGCGCGGGCGTGAAGAGCTCATCCGCGGCCATGTCGAGGCCGAGCTTGGTCAGGCGCTCAAGAAGGGCCCGTTTCGTCTTGCGGGTGGTGTTGGTGACGAAGCGCAGCGGCAGACCGGCCTGGTGCAGCTTCGCGACAGCGTCGATGGCGCCGGGCAAAGCGTGATCGCCCTCATAGATGACGCCGCCAAGGTCGAGGAGCACACCGCGGATCATATGTAAGCGTGCGCGCAGACAGTCCACGGATCAAGCGCTGCCGTTGCAACTACCTCCACTTTGGTATCTTTGGTCGAGGACCATGAGTGCCGCTTTCGAAGAGATCGACTATTGCCCGACGCCGATCGGGGGCTTGAGCCTGCGCCGCCGGCGCGATCTGAAGCTCAACGTCGATGTCTTCGAGATCAGGCTCGGCGACGAGTCTTTGATGTCGAGCCTGTTCACCGCGTCGGAGATCGCGCTGGCGCGGCTAGGACTCGCCGAATTGGGCGGGGGTGGGCCGTTCGATGTGGTGGTCGGTGGGCTCGGCCTTGGCTACACGGCCAATGCGGTCCTGGAGACTGCGGACGTGCGCTCGCTCATCGTGGTCGAGGCGCTTCAGCCTGTCATCGAGTGGCACCAGAAGGGGCTGCTGCCGCTCGGCCGCGCGCTTGTCGACGATCCACGCTGCCGGTTGCTTCATGGCGATTTCTTCGCGCTCGCGGCCTCTGAAGCGGGCTTCGACGCGGACGCACCGGGCCGCCAGTTCGACGCTATCCTGGTCGACATCGATCATTCGCCGGATGCCCTGCTCGATGCGCGCAACGCTTCCTTCTATCAGCCCGACGGTCTTCGCCGTTTGGCCGCACATCTTCGTCCCGGCGGCGTGTTCGGCCTCTGGTCGGACGCCCGTCCCGACGAGGCCTTTACGGTGCGGCTCGCAAGCGTCTTCGCCGCGGCGCGAGCCGAACCTGTGACGTTCGACAATCCGCAGCAGGACCGGCCATTCACGCAGACCGTCTATCTCGCGCAGACGCCAAACGTGCTCAGCATTTCGGCGGCTCGTCCTTGAGCACGCCGGAGAGCGTGGTGCAGCCCGAGGTCATCTCGTCGATCGCCCAGCCTTCGCTGTCATGGACGAGGTCGTAGGTCACCGTCGTGGCGGTGCCGAGATTTTTGAAATGCGCTTCGACCACGGCCGTGCCCGGGCCACTCTGTTTCTGCTCGATCTTGACGTCGGTGAGCAGGGCGTCGTTGCCCATGACGATCATGGAGTAATCCATGCAGGCGTCGCCGGCTGCCTTCGCCCGCTCCTCGCATTCAGCCCAGAGCTTGTCGAGGCGGGGCGAATAGCGCGCCGTGCCGCCGGGACTTTCCCGGTCGGCGTAGATGGATTCGACATAGGCGACGGCACTTTGCTCAGCCGCATGCAGCGCGCCGGCAAAGCCACCCAGTATGAGCGAAACCGCGATGATGGGCAGGCCCCGACCCGACATCTCGTGTCTCCAACCATGTGGGAATAAGGAGCTTAGCTCTTCTCGATGAGGATGGCGCGAAGGTCGTTGACGTTGGTCAGGGTGGGGCCGGTCTCCAGGAGATCGCCGATCCCTTTGAAGAACGTGTAAGGGTCGTTGTCGGCGAGCATGGCCTTGGGGTTCAGCCCCGCGTCTTCCGCGCGCGCTAGCGTGTCGGGATAGATGAGCGCGCCGGCATTATCCTCCGAGCCGTCGACGCCGTCGGTGTCGCCGGCCAGCGCATAGATGTCCGGCATGCCGTCGAGTGCGATTGCCAAAGCCAACAGGAACTCGGTGTTGCGGCCGCCTTTGCCCTTGCCCTTGAGCGTGATGGTGGTCTCGCCGCCGGAGATCAGCACGCAAGGCGGCTCTTGAGGCTGCCCGCGCATGGCGCATTGCCGCGCAATGCCCGCATGGACCAGGGCCACGTCGCGGGATTCGCCTTCGATCGAGTCGCCCAGGATCACCGGGGTGACGCCCGCTTTCCGCGCGACCTCCGCGGCGGCTTCGAGCGAGGCTTGTGGCGTGGCGATCATGATGTTCTCGACGCGCTCGAAGCAGGGGTCGCCGGGCTTCGGCGTCTCGTCGGCCGTCTCCAGCGCGCGGCGCACATTGTCCGGCAGGTTGAGCTTGTATTTCTCGACGATGGCGATCGCGTCCGCCTTGGTGGATGGGTCGGGAACGGTCGGGCCCGAAGCGATGATCGAGGGATCGTCGCCCGGCACGTCGGAGATCATCAGCGCCACGACGCGCGCGGGGTAGGCGGCCTTCGCCAGCCGGCCGCCCTTGATGGCAGAGAGATGCTTCCGCACCGTGTTCATTTCCGAGATCGTGGCGCCGGACTTCAGCAGCGCCTTGTTCACCGCCTGCTTGTCCTCCAGCGTGATGCCCTCGGCGGGAAGGGCGAGGAGCGCCGAGCCGCCACCGGAGATGAGGCAGAGCACCAGATCGTCCTCGGTGAGCCCCTGCACCATCTTGAAGATGCGTTGCGCAGCTTCCCGCCCGGCTGCGTCAGGAACGGGGTGGGCGGCCTCGACCACTTCCAGCCGCTCCGTCGGCACGCGATAGCCGTAGCGGGTGACGACGAGGCCTTCGAGGGGTCCATCCCAGGCGTCCTCGAGGGCCTTGGCCATCGCGCCGGACGCCTTGCCGGCGCCGATGATGACCGTGCGTCCTTTGGGGCGGGGCGGCAGATGGGCCGGCACGCAAAGCGAGGGCAGGGCGGCATCGACGCCCGCCTTGAACATGGCTTTGAGAAGCTCTCCCGGCGTCATTCTTGTACTCTCGCCTCCCCCTTTTTGAGTAGCCGCAGAAACCTGCACAGACGATTGCCATAAGGCAAGTGAATGAATACGGTGCCCGTTCCTTTGGCAGGAAGTTAGGTTTTGCTGGGAAAGTAACCAGGGGGCAATGCGTAATGGCAGCGGGCAGTAGCGAGCAACACAAGAAGCCCAAGTCCGATATCGAGATCAGCCAGGCCGCAACCATGCGGCCGATCCTCGATGTGGCCAAGGACAAGCTCGGCATCGACGCCGAGGACTTGATCCCGTACGGCCACTACAAGGCGAAGGTCTCTCTCAGCTACATCGACTCACTGAAGGACAAGCCCGACGGCAAGCTGATCCTCGTCACGGCGATCACGCCGACACCGGCCGGCGAGGGCAAGACCACCACCACGGTGGGCTTGGGCGACGCGCTGAACCGCATCGGCAAGAAGGCCATGATCTGCATCCGCGAGCCTTCCCTCGGGCCGTGCTTCGGCGTGAAGGGCGGGGCGGCCGGCGGCGGCTATGCGCAGGTCGTCCCCATGGAGGACATCAACCTCCACTTCACCGGCGATTTTCATGCGATCGGCGCCGCCAACAACCTGCTCGCGGCGATGATCGACAACCACGTCTATTGGGGGAACCCCCTCGACATCGACGTGCGCCGGGTCAGCTGGCGCCGCGGCATCGACATGAACGACCGGGCGCTCAGGTCCATCGTCACCTCGCTCGGCGGCGCGGCCAACGGTTTCCCGCGCGAGGCGGGCTTCGACATCACCGTGGCCTCCGAGGTGATGGCCATTTTCTGCCTGGCCAGGGATTTGGCCGATCTCCAGCGGCGTCTCGGCCAGATCCAGATCGGCCAGACGCGCGACAAGAAATCGGTCACGGCGAAGGAGCTGTCCGCGTCAGGCTCCATGGCGGCGTTGCTGAAGGATGCCCTCGCGCCGAACCTGGTGCAGACGCTCGAGAACAACCCCGCCTTCATCCATGGCGGCCCGTTCGCCAACATCGCCCATGGCTGCAACTCGGTGATCGCCACCAAGGCGGCGCTCAAGCTCTGCGACTACGTGGTGACGGAAGCCGGCTTTGGCGCCGATCTCGGCGCGGAGAAGTTCTTCGACATCAAGTGCCGGAAAGCGGGCCTCAAGCCCGACTGCGTGGTGATCGTGGCGACCATCCGCGCGCTCAAGATGCATGGCGGCGTGGCCAAGGACGATCTCAAGAAGGAGAACCTCCAGGCGTTGGAGAAGGGCTTCGCCAATCTCGAGAAGCACATCGAGAATGTGCGCAAATACGGCGTGCCGATCGTGGTGGCGGCGAACCGCTTCTCGTCCGACACCGACGACGAGATCGCGCTTCTGAAGCGCCTGTGCTCCACGGCGAGCACGGAGTGCGTGATGGCGGACCACTGGGCGCTCGGCGGCGAAGGTGCCGTCGATCTCGCGGAGACCGTGGTTAAGACCATCGAAACCAAGCCGTCCGAGTTCGAGCCGCTCTACCCCGACGACATGCCGTTATTGGAGAAGACGCGCACGATCGCCCAGGAGATCTATGGCGCCGAGGACGTCACCGCCGACAAGGCGGTGCTTGATAAATTCGCCGACCTCGAAAAACAGGGTTTCGGCAAGCTCCCGATCTGCGTGGCCAAGACCCAGTACAGCTTCACCACGGACCCGAACGCCAAGGGTGTGCCACTCGGCCATACCATACCGATCCGCGAGGTCAGGTTGTCGGCGGGAGCCGAATTCGTCGTCGTCATCTGCGGGGACATCATGACCATGCCGGGCCTGCCCCGGGTGCCTGCCGCCAACAATATCGAGCTCGCTACGGATGGACGCATTGTCGGGTTGTTCTAGCTAAGCAAGGGGGTTGCCAGGCGCGCAACCTGACGCTACCACCGTGCCCACGCGAGAGGCATAGGTCCCCCCCAGGACCAGGTCGCCCCGATATTCCAGGAGAGGAAACCATGGCTGGAGCCAGACGGCCGGGCCGTAACTTTCTATTTGTGCCAGGACCGACCAACGTTCCTGAGCGAGTCCTCCGGGCGATGCATGTCCCCATGGAGGATCATCGCGCGTCCGACTTTCCCAAGTTTACGATGCCTCTCTACGAGGACTTGAAGAAGGTCTTCCAGACCAAGGACGGCCAAGTCTTCATCTTTCCGTCGAGCGGCACCGGCGCCTGGGAGGCCTCTCTCACCAATACCCGCTCGCCCGGCGACAAGATGCTCGCCCCGCGCTTCGGCCAGTTCTGCCATCTGTGGATCGAGCTCGCCAAGCGCCATGGGCTCGAGGTGATCGTCCAGGAGGAGGAGTGGGGCACGGGCGCCAGCCCAGAGCGCATCGAGGAGGCGCTGCGCGCCGACAAGAACCACGAGATCAAGGGCGTCATGGTGGTCCACAACGAGACCGCCACGGGCATCACGTCGGACATCGCCGCCGTGCGCCGCGCCATCGACGCCGCGGGCCATCCCGCGCTCCTTTACGTGGACGGGGTGAGCTCGATTGCCAGCATCGACTTCCGCATGGACGAGTGGGGCGTCGACTGCGCCATCACCGGCTCGCAGAAGGGCCTGATGCTGCCGGCGGGGCTCGGCATTGTCTGCGTCAGCCAGAAGGCGTTGGCCCAGATGAAGGACGCCAAGTGCACCAAGGCCTATTTCGATTTCGCCGACCATATCCGCACGAACCCGGGCGGCTACTTCCCGTACACGCCGGCGACGACGCTGCTTCACGGCTTACGCGCCTCGCTCGACATCCTGTTCGAGGAGGGGCTGGAGAACGTGTTCGCGCGGCACCGCTATCTCGCCGGCGGCACGCGTGCCGCGGTCGAGGCGTGGGGCCTCGAGGTCTGCGCCAAGGAGCCGAAATGGTACTCGGACACGGTGAGCGCGATCATGGTTCCGGAAGGGTTCAACGGCGCCGACGTTATCGACCGCGCCTATCGCCGCTACAACCTCGCGCTCGGCGCAGGTCTGTCGCAGATGGCGGGTAAGCTGTTCCGCATCGGCCATCTCGGCGATCTCAACGAGCTCATGCTGCTCGGCGCCATTGCCGGCGCCGAAATGTCCATGCGCGATGTGGGCATCGCCGTCGAGCCCGGCTCGGGCGTGGCGGCGGCGGAGGAACATTTTCGCGGTGCGCAGGGTCTAGGCGAACGCCGGCTCGCGGCCGAGTAGGCCGGTACCGCGCGAGGACGGCCGGCAGCGCCACCGTCCTCGAGGACGTGCTTTGATTTCATGGCCGCCTGGCGCATCGGCCTTGCACCGGGACGGTCTTTTTGTGGCGTGGGGGTATCCCCCGCAGTTGTGATGAAGGGGGAGGTTTAGTGGAACACGCGATCGTCTTCCTCGATCGGGAATCGGTCGGCGCCAATGTGCGCAAACCCGATTTTCCGCACACCTATACGGAGTACGAGTCCACCTGGACGCCGGAGGATATCGTCGCCCGGCTCAAGGACGCGACCGTCGCGATCATCAACAAGGTGCCGATGCGCGCCGACGTGCTGAAGCAGCTGCCGAAGCTGAAACTGATCGCCGTCGCCGCAACCGGCACCGACGTGGTCGACAAGGCTTATTGCAAAGAGCACGGCATCACCGTCGTCAACATCCGCAACTACGCCTTCAACACCGTGCCGGAGCACGTGATCGCGCTGATGTTCGCGCTCAGGCGCAATCTCATGGCCTATGTGCAGGACGTGCAGAACGGCCGTTGGGCCGAGGTCGATCAGTTCTGCTTCTTCGATCATCCGATCCGCGACATCGCCGGCTCGACCATGGGCGTCGTCGGCTATGGCGCCATCGGCAAGATGGTGGCCAAGCGCGCCGAATGTCTCGGAATGAAGATCCTGCCCTATGACGTGTTCCCGCAAGAGGGGCTGGTGGATCTCGAGACGGTGCTGAAAAAGAGCGACGTCATCACGCTGCACTGCCCGCTCACGCCCGAGACCAAGAACATGATCGGCGCCAAAGAGCTGAAGATGATGAAGCCGACGGCGATCCTCATCAACACGGCGCGCGGCGGTCTCGTGGACGAGGCGGCGCTCGCCGAGGCGCTGAAGGCCGGCACCATCGCCGGCGCCGGCTTCGACGTGCTCACCAAGGAGCCGCCGAAGGAAGGCAACATCCTCCTCGATCTCAACATGCCGAATTTCATCATCACGCCGCACGTGGCGTGGGCGAGCCGCGAGGCTATGCAGATCCTGGCCGACCAACTCATCGACAACATCGAGGCGTTCGTGGCGGGCAAGCCGCAGAACGTCGTCGAATAGATCTTAGGGACGAACGCCATGAAGAAACTGCTGTTCTTGTTCGACACCGACGCGATGCCGAGCGTGTTCGACACGGTCGTCGGGTATGACGGCGGTGCGGACCGCGTCACCGGCTATGCCGGCGTGACCCCGGACAATGTGGGTGCTTTGGTCGACGGCTGCATCTACACCCGCGGCGGCAAGGACAAGCAGAACACCGCGATCTTCGTCGGCGGCGGCAACATGACGAAGGGCGAGGAACTGTTCGAGAAGATCAAGAAGCACTTCTTCGGGCCGTTCCGTGTGTCCGTGATGCTCGATTCCAACGGCTCCAACACCACGGCCGCGGCCGGCGTGGCGCTGCTTGCGGATGCCATGAAACTCAAGGGCAAGAAGGCCGTTGTACTCGCGGGCACGGGGCCCGTCGGCATGCGCGCTGCGGGCTTTTTCGGCATGGAAGGCTGTGACGTGACGATCACCTCGCGCACCAAGGAGCGCGCCGACGCGGCGGCCGAGGTCATCTGCAAACGCTTCGGTATCAAGGTCGCGGGCGCGGCCGGCGCCACCGACGAAGAGCGCGCCGCGGCTTGCAAGGACGCCAATGTCATCTATTCGGCGGGCGCCATCGGCGTGCAGCTTCTGCCCAAGTCGGCGTGGATGGACAACCCGAACGTCGAGATGGTGGCGGACGTGAACGCCCAGCCGCCGCTCGGCATCGAGGGCATCGAGGCGACCGATAAGGGCAAGGACTACAACGGCAAGCTTGCTTTCGGCGCGCTCGGCATCGGCGGGCTCAAGCTGAAGCTCCACCGGGCTTGCATTGGCAAGCTGTTCGACAGCACCGACGGCGTGTTCGACGCCGAGGAGATCTACAAGCTCGCCAAAGAGATGGCCTGATGACCGAGATCAAAGACACCGCCGTCGACAAGTTCCTCGATGCGCTTGCATCGAGCCAAGCGACGCCAGGCGGCGGCAGCGCGGCCGCCATCATGGGCGCCATGGGCGGGGCGCTCGTGAGCATGGTGTGCAATCTCACCATCGGCAAAAAGAAGTACGCCGAGGTCGAGGGAGAGATGAAGGACGTGCTGGCGAAGGCCGAGGACTTGCGTCACCGGCTGACCGGCATGATCCAGGACGACGTGCGCGCCTTCGACACGGTGATGGGCGCTTACGGCATGCCGAAGGAGAGCGAGTCGGAGAAAGCCGCCCGCGCGGAGTCGATCCAGGCCGCGCTCAAGCAGGCGACCGAAGTGCCGATGCGCTGCTGCCATCTGGCGCGGGAGGTCATCGATTTGGCGTTGCAGGCCTCGGAGAAAGGCAATCTGAACGTGATCTCGGATGCCGGCGTCGGCGTCCTGGCTGCTTATGCTGCACTGCGAAGTGCTGCGCTAAATGTCTACATCAATGCGAAAATGATCTCGGACAAGAGCTTCGTGGACGCTAAGCTACAGGAACTGGAGGGTCTTTTGGCCGGCGCTGAAGCGGCGACCGAGAAGGCCTATGACATCGTCAAGGGTAAGGTGAGCTGACGTCTTATCGGCGTGAGCTCTCACGAAAGCCCCGCCGAAGAGACTAGGAAGGGAGGAACGACGTGGACGTTCACGAGTATCAAGCGAAAGAGCTTCTGGGTAGCTTCGGCGTGCCGGTGCCGAAAGGTGCCGTGGCCTTCAGTCCCGATCAGGCGGTCTATGCCGCCACAGAGCTCGGCGGTTGGAGCTGGGCGGTGAAGGCCCAGATTCACGCCGGTGCGCGCGGCAAGGCCGGCGGCATCAAGATCTGCAAGACCTATCACGAGGTGCGTGAGGCGGCGCAGACCCTGCTCGGCAAGCGTCTGGTCACGCTCCAGACCGGGCCGGAAGGAAAGCCCGTGCAGCGCGTCTATATCGAGGTGGCCGAGCCCTTCGACCGCGAGCTTTATCTCGGCTACGTGCTGGACCGTAAGGCGGAGCGCATCCGGGTGATCGCCTCGCAGCGCGGCGGCATGGAGATCGAGGAGATCGCCAGGACCGAGCCAGAGGCCATCCTTCAGGTGGTGGTCGAGCCCGCCGTGGGCTTGCAGGCCTTCCAGGCGCGCGAGCTTGCGTTCCAGCTGGGCCTCAGCATCAAGCAGGCGCAGAGCTGCGTGTCGACGATCATGAACGCCTATCGCGCGTTCCGCGATTGCGACGCCACCATGCTCGAGATCAACCCGCTCGTCGTCGCCAAGGACGACCGGGTGCTCGCGCTCGACGCCAAGATGTCGTTCGACGACAACGCGCTGTTCCGCCGCCACAACGTGGCCGACATGCACGATCCCTCGCAGCAGGATCCGCGCGAGGCGCAAGCCGCCGAGCACAACCTCAACTATATCGGTCTCGACGGCGAGATCGGCTGCATCGTCAACGGTGCGGGCCTCGCCATGGCGACCATGGACATGATCAAGCACGCGGGCGGCACGCCGGCGAACTTCCTCGACGTGGGCGGCGGCGCATCGCCTGAGCGTATCGCCACGGCGCTGAAGCTCGTCCTGTCGGACGCCAACGTGAAGGCCGTGCTGGTCAACATCTTCGCCGGCATCAATCGCTGCGACTGGGTGGCGAAGGGTGTGGTTCAGGCGTGCGAGACCGTGGACATCAAGGTGCCGCTCGTCGTCCGACTGGCGGGCACCAATGTTGAAGAGGGCCGGAAGATCCTGGCCGACAGCGGCCTCAAGCTGATCACCGCGGAGACCTTGGCGGAAGCCGCCGAGAAAGCGGTGGCGGCGTGCCAGGGCAAGCTGCAGGCGGCCTGAGAGGCCATCGGAGAGAAAAAGTAATGAGCATTCTGATCGACGAAACCACGCCGGTAATCGTGCAGGGCATGACCGGCGACAAGGGTACCTTCCACGCCAAGGAGATGATCGAGTACGGCACCAACGTGGTTGGTGGCGTGACGCCGGGCAAAGGCGGCGGCAGGCATCTCGACCGGCCCCTGTTCAACACGGTGAAGGAAGCCGTGAAGGCGACCGGAGCAACCACCTCCATCACCTTCGTGGCGCCGGCCTTCTGCGCCGACGCCATCATGGAGGCGGCCGACGCCGGCATCGCGCTGGTCTGCTCCATCACCGACGGCATCCCGGCCCAGGACATGATGCGGGTGAAGCGCTACATGATGCGCTATCCCAAGGACCGTCGCACTTTGATGGTCGGGCCGAACTGTGCCGGCATCATCAGCCCCGGCAAGTCCATGCTCGGCATCATGCCCGGCCACATCTATCTCCAGGGCAATGTCGGCGTCATCTCGCGCTCGGGGACCCTCGGCTACGAGGCCGCGGCGCAGATGAAGGCCATGGGCATCGGCATCTCCACCTCCGTCGGTATCGGCGGCGACCCGATCAACGGCTCCTCGTTCCTGGATCACCTCGCGCTGTTCGAGGAGGACCCGGAGACCACGGCCGTGCTGATGATCGGCGAGATCGGCGGCCCGCAAGAGGCCGAGGCCTCCGCCTGGATCAAGGACAACATGTCGAAGCCGGTGGTCGGCTTCGTCGCTGGCCTGACCGCCCCCAAGGGGCGCCGTATGGGCCATGCCGGCGCCATCATCTCGGCGGCCGGCGACAGTGCCGCCGAGAAGGCCGAAATCATGCGCTCCTGCGGGCTCACCGTTGCGCCCAATCCGAGCGAGTTCGGCTCTACCGTGGCGGCCGTGCTTGGGGCCTAAGCACGCGAGGGCGGCACGCCCGCCGTCCGCAAGTATACTCGCAAGGGGCGCGAGATATTTTTGCGCCCCTTGTGACGCGCGCTTCACGGCTCTGAGCGAAAAGCGAGCAGTCGGGAGTTGCGTTATCGCGTCATGAACGAGGATCCGAGACACACCCAAGAGACCGAACCCGCTCCGCTTATCAGCGGGACCTCCGCCGCCGATGCGGCGGACATCCTGTTCGACCTCCTGATGGAGGTGGTGCGCCGGCACCAGCCCGAGATCGAGCGGGTGTTCGAGGGCGGCGCCAATATCTCCGACTTCTCGCCCGAGCTGATGGCCCGCGCGCTCCAGGCGCAAGGCATCTGGTTCCAGCTTCTCTCCATCGCCGATCAGAACGCGGCCATGCGCCGGCGCCGCCATATCGAGCGGGCGCGCGGGCGTGCTGCGCTGCGCGGATCGTTCGACCACGTGCTGGCCGAGGCGGCTGGGAACGGGATTCCGCCGCGGGAGATCGAGGAGCTGTTGCGGAGCTTGCGCATCCGGCCGGTGATCACCGCGCATCCCACCGAGTCGAAGCGCGTCACGGTTCTGGAGAAGTACCGCAAGATCTATCTCCTCTTGCGCGAGCTCGAAAGCGCGCGATGGACGGAGCGGGAGCGCCAGACGCTGCTCGCCGACATCCGCGATCAGATCGAGCTCGTGTGGATGACGGGCGAGCTTCATTTGGAGAAGCCGACCGTCGAGCACGAGGTGTTGCGCGGGCTCCATTTCTTCGACGAGACGCTGTTCGAGAAGGCGCCGGAGATGATGGGTCTGCTCGACGATGCGCTTGCCCGCTATTACCCGAACGAGCATTTCGAGCTGCCGCCCTTCTTCCAGTTCGGCTCGTGGATCGGCGGCGACCGCGACGGCAATCCTCACGTCACCACGGGCGTGACCGGGTGGGCGCTCCGCCACAACGCGCTCGCATGTCTCCGTCATTACCGGGAGCGCATCGTGCAGCTCGCGCGGTCTCTTTCCATCACCGAGCGCGCGCTTCCCGTCCCGCCGGCCTTCCGCAGCGAGCTGTCCCACGCGCTCAAGATGAGCGGCGAGGCGGAGCAGATCGCCGCGCGCAATCCGGGCGAGCCGTACCGCCAATTCCTGACCTGCGCGCTGCGCAAGCTCGACGCCACGACGGTCCGCGCGCAAGGCGGCGAGCTCGATCTGGGCCAGCCGCACTACGGCAACGCCGACGAGCTGATCCACGATCTGCGTCTCGTGGAACGGGCCCTGCAGCAGGCGAACAGCCCGTCGCTGGCGGCAGATCTGGTCAAGCCGGTGCGGCGGGCGGTGGAGCTGTTCCGCTTCTCGACCGTGCGTCTCGATCTTCGCGAGAACTCGACGCGCACCACGCAAGCCTTGCAGGCCTTGTGGTGGGCGACCGCCGGCCACGGGGAGGGCACGCCGCCGGACCTCGGCAGCCGCGAATGGCGCACCTGGCTGCTGCACGAGCTGGCGCGGCCGCTGACCTCCGAGCGGATCACCGAGACGCTGCCGGCGGAGACCGCCGATCTCATCGCCATGTTCGCGCAAGCCGCCGAGACCCGGCGCGGGCTCGACCGCGACGCCATGGGCACGTTCATTCTCTCCATGACGCGCTCTGTGGACGACATTCTCGGCGCCTATCTACTCGCCAAGGAAGGCGGATTGTTCCTCGATACGGCCGGCACCGAGATCTGCTCGCTGCCCATCGTGCCGCTGTTCGAGACCATCACGGATTTGCGCGCCGCGCCGGCGATCATGCGCGAGGCCTTGGCGATCCCGCTGATCCGCCGCTCGACCCATTGGCAGGGCGGACTGCAAGAGGTGATGATCGGCTATTCGGACTCCAACAAGGACGGCGGCTTCGTCGCGTCGAACTGGGAGCTGTCGAAAGCGCAGATCAGCCTGACGCGCGTGGGCGAGGAGACGGGCACGGCCATCGCCTTCTTCCATGGCCGCGGCGGCTCCGTGTCACGCGGCGGTGCGCCCACCGGCCGCGCCATCGCCGCGCAACCGGCCGGCTCGATCCGCGGCCGCTTCCGCGTTACCGAGCAGGGCGAGGTGGTGTCCTACAAATACGCCAATAAGGGCACGTCGCTCTATCAGATGGAGTTGCTCGCCTCGAGCGTGCTGGAACATGCCTTGAAGTCGGAGCGCGAGCGGGCGCTTCAGCCGTCCCGCGAGTTCGACGACGCCATGGAGGCGCTGTCCGGCGCCAGCCGCGCCGCCTATACGGGCCTCATCACCCATCCCGACCTCGTCACCTATTTCCAGGCGGCAAGCCCGCTGGAAGAGATTTCGCTGCTCAATATCGGCTCGCGGCCCGCGCGCCGGTTCGGCGCGAGCTCGCTGAAAGACTTAAGAGCGATCCCTTGGGTGTTCGCCTGGGCCCAGAACCGCCACCTCATCACCGGCTGGTACGGGGTGGGGACGGCGCTGCAAAGCTTCATTCAGGTGCGCGGGCCCCAAGGGGAGAAGCTCCTGGCCCGCATGTTCGCCGAGTCCCGCCTGTTCCGTCTGATCATCGACGAGGTGGAGAAGATCCTGGCCGTGGTCGATCTCGAAATTGCCAAGGATTACGCGGGCTTAGTGGCCGACAAGGGCGTCCGCGAGACCATCCTATCCATGATCGAGAAGGAGCTTGCGCTGACCACCGAGATGGTGCTGAAAGTGTCCGGCAGCGCGTCGCCCGCGGCGCGTTTCCCGCAATTCCGCGCCTCTCTGGCCGAGAGGCTCCCCACCATCAACGAGGTCAACCGGGAGCAGGTCGAGCTGCTCCGTCGATTCAGAGCGTCGGAGAGCGAACCGGACCGCGAGGCGTTCAAATCCGCATTGCTGCTTTCCATCAACACCGTTGCCGCCGGTCTTGGCGCCACAGGTTAAACCAGGAGGGACTTTCACATGAGCTTTACCCTGATCCAGCAGGCGACTCCGCGTCTGCACCGTTCGGAGCTGGCCGTGCCGGGCTCCAACCCGTCGCTGTTCGAGAAGGCGGCCAAAGGCGGCGCCGACGTCATCTTCCTCGACCTCGAGGACGCGGTCGCGCCTGACGACAAGGAGCAGGCCCGCAAGAACATCATCCAGGGTCTCAACGAGATCGACTGGGGCAACAAGACCATGATGATCCGCATCAACGGTCTCGACACCCATTACGCCTATCGCGACGTGGTCGACGTGCTGGAGAACTGCCCCCGCCTCGACATGATCCTGATTCCCAAGGTCGGCGTGCCGCAGGACGTGTACGCGATCGACATGCTCGTCACGCAGATCGAGCAGTACAAGAAATACGAGAAGAAGATCGGACTCGAGCTTCTGATCGAGACAGCGCTCGGCATGGCGAATGTCGAGGCGATCGCGCAAGCCTCCCCGCGCGTCGAGGCCATGAGCTTCGGCGTCGCCGACTATGCTGCATCGACCCGCGCACGCACGGTCGGCATCGGCGGCCCGCACCCCGATTACGGCGTGCTCACCGACAAGGACGAGGCCGGCAAGCGCGACTATCACTGGGGCGATCCCTGGCACTATGCGCTGTCGCGCATGATGGTCGCGTGCCGCGCCTATGGCTTGCGTCCGATCGACGGTCCGTTCGGCGACTTCTCCGATCCTGACGGCTATCTCGCCGCGGCCAAGCGCGGCGCGGTGCTCGGCTTCGAGGGCAAGTGGGCCATCCACCCCTCCCAGGTCGATCTCGCCAACCAGGTGTTCACGCCGTCCGAGGCCGAGGTGACCAAGGCGCAGCGCATCGTCGACGCCATGAAGCAGGCGGCCAAGGAAGGCAAGGGCGCGGTGTCGCTCGACGGCCGCTTGATCGACATCGCCTCGATCCGCCAGGCGCAGGCGCTGCTCGACAAGGCCAAGCAGATCCAGGCCGCGTAGCCTTCACTGCTTTCAGATCAGTCGTATGGCCGGGGCTCGCCCCGGCCATTTTTGTTGGTAGCCTACTCGATGCGGCCGTGAGCATCGAGCTCCGCCTCGATGCGCTCCGCGAGTTCCGGATGTGCTGCAGTCACGGGATTGAGTAACGCGTCGTTGATGGCGTCGATGGCGCGCGCGATTCCCATCGAATAGGTGCGATACTCGTCGTCGCTGGCGTGCTGTTTCAACTGTCCGAGCAGGTCCTGTAGCTCGCGAGAGCTACAAAACGCGGCACGTACGATCTGCCATGCGAGCTCTTCATTCATGATGATGCCTCTCATCCGAAAAGCAATGATGAGAGCGATCCTAACCCTTTTCCTCTTTATGCGGAGTGCTTAAGCCGAAGATGCGGCCTTGTCGGCCGATTTCGCGCTGAAGAAAGACCTTGCGCTCCTCCTCGCGATGGCGCGAAGATTCGTCACCTGGATCGTAGGAGGCGCGTAGCCATGCCGACTCCCGGGATCTCTAAGCACGAGGTGAGACTGCCGCATCACGTGATCGACCTCGACGCGGACGAGTTGCGCAGCGCAGCCGGGGACCATGTCGAGCTTCGGCCGCGATCCTTCGCCGTGCTGAGACGCCTCGCCGAGAATCCGGGGACGCTCGTCAAGAAAGAAGACATCTTCACCGCCGTGTGGAGCGACGCCTGCGTTACCGACGATTCTCTCACCCAGTGCATTGCCGATATCCGCAAGGCGATTGCCGATGACGAGCGGCGCGTCCTGCGCACCGTCCCGCGCAAGGGCTACATGCTGGTTCCCTCACTGCGCCGAGTAGAGCTGGCAGGCCGCGCGCCGGATCTTCCCGCATTGGCGGTCATGCCCTTCCTGTCGATGGGGGAGGAATGTGGGCATTTGAGCTTGGGATGCGGCGTGGCGAGCGAAATCGTCAACGAGCTCGCCCGCAATCGCAGCTTGCGCTTGATCGGTCGCGATTCTTCTTTTGCGCTCGCTAATCAAAAAGATCTGACCGCGCAAGAGCTGGGTGAGCAGCTTGGCGCACGCTATCTCGTCGAAGGTACCGCACAGCGCATCGACAGTATGCTGATCGTCGACGTGCAGCTTGTCGATGCCCGCGACGGCAGCATCGCCTGGGGAGATCGCTTCTCCGCCATTGCGTCGAACGTTCTGCAAGTCCAGCACGAAATCGCAAGCAGGATTGCCGCAAGCCTGCATTCCGGCATACGGGAAGTGGAGAAGCACGCCATTCTGGGAGCACCTCCACGCGACTTCGACGTCTACGAGTTGACCCTGCGTGGCATCGCCCGGAAGCATCAATTCAGCCCCGCGGCGACGCGCGCGGGCCGTGCCGATCTTGAAGAAGCGATTCGGCGCGATCCGAACTATGCACCGGCCCATGCCTATTGCGCCTGGCTTAATCTGATCGACATGCTGTTGGGACTGACTGGCGAGTGGGGTCCAGCCAGGCTCGGCGAGGTGATCGGCCAATTCAATCGCGCTATCGAGCTCGACTGTAGTCTCTCATCGGCACATCAGGGGTTGAGCCAAGCCTTGATTCACGCCGGCGATCTTCGGCAAGCAGTCGCCGTCGGACGCCGCGGCGTCGAGCTCGGGCCCAGCGATGTCGATGCGATCCTGTTCCTCGCGGTCGCGCTGTTCGAGTCGGGTGAAGTTGGCGAGGCGCTGGAACTGGCCAACAAAGCAATCGAGCTCAATCCCCTGAGGCCACCTTACTATTGCTTCTTCCATGCCACGATCCTGTGGGGCAATGAGCGCTACCAGGACGCTTTGGGAGAATTCGAGGAGTGCCTGCGTATCTCGCCGAATTTTTACGGGGCGCACACATATTGCGTGATGTGCCTCGCCGGACTCCGTCGTCTCGACGAGGCCAAGAAGTTGCTGGCACAATTGACGGCAGGTCCCGGCGGGCTTGTTGTCGTGCCCCCGAAGCCGTCAGAGCTTGCCAGCCGCGCTCTTGCCCAGCTGCGCGAGGCTGGCTGGCGGCCTACCTTGGCGGGAGACCGCAAGGCCGTCTGACCCCGTCGCGCGAACCGTTCGCTCAACTTCAGAAATTTTCAGCGGCATCTCAGGACCTTGGGCGAGGTTCTCTTTAGAGTCCTGCTCATTGGCGCGGGCCCGTGCCTCTCGTAAGCCCTCCATCCCGGCGGGCTCAAAAACGTGAGGACACAGCCATGAAGACGTTTCTGAAGGTTCTCGTTCTGATCGCCGGCACCGTCGCTGCCGGCGGATCGGCCTCGGCTCGGACCGACAGCCCATTCTACCCGGAGAGCATCGCCAATCCGAACTCTTCGGTCCCGCTCGTCAGTGCGGGCAGCGGAATCCCGGAGCAATACCGGTTAGGCAGGTAACGGTACGGGAGCCTCCGGGGCGAACCTGTATCGCCCTGGGGCTTCCTTTTTTGCCGAGCCAACTCCAAGGAGTTTGGTCATGCCGTCCCTGATAGTGTTCGCCTTCTTCGCCCTTATGGCCCCCACGCTTGTTGCCTCGGTGGAGGTTGACGCAAGAGTAAGAAGCGCTTGCCCCGAGTTCGGACGGCCCTGTGAGTGCGCGCGGCATGTCCGCGAATGTCTTCCGACCTGTCACATCCAGCCACGAATTGAGTGCTCACCGACGTAGCGCGGACTCGGCGGCGAGGCCGGCATGCGCTTCGCCTGGTAGGCAGCGCTCTTGGGAATGGCCGGGAGCGCGGCTATCTCGATGCACGGCGTCTGAAAGCGCGCGCAAAAAGGAAGTCCGGCTGCGAGGGATCAGCCGGACTTCCGATACTTTCCCGGGAAATCGGCACGGCAACGGGATGCAAGGGGGGATGCAAGGGTTGCGACGCCGATCCGCTCTCAACCGCGTGCCGGGGATTTAGTTCCCTTCAAGCCTCCATTCCGGGGAACCATCGCCACCCATCGCAGTTCTCCTCTTCGCCCAAGCGGGCGGAGACGACTCTCCGGCCGCAAGGGGAGCGGGTCTCGGAGCTGCGCCGGGGAGGTGCCGAGATGATGCGGGACATCGTTATGGCATTGCTGTTGCTGGGGCTTGCTGCCATCCCGATCGTGGAATGGTGCGGCAGTACCCCACACATGAAGGCTGAGAAGATCGAGGCGAATCTCGGCAGGTAAGCGCAAGAGAGCCTGCGGCTTACCGCCGTCGCTCATAAAGGCGTGGCGACCCCCGGTCGTCGCAGATGCAGGCTAGGACACGGGCCGGTCGCGCCGCTCCCGGTTCTGCTTGCGCTGGACGAGAAGCAGCGCGAGACCGCGCTCGAAGTCCGAGCCCCGGCTGAACTCGAGCCCGCGCGCCATGGCCTGGCGCACGAAGTCCTCAAGGCGATTTTCGGCAAGCGCCGCCCGCAGCGACAGGTGCAAATCCTCCATGGTCGGCCTCCTCCTTACCGCATCGTCGATGTACCCCATCATTTCGGGGCATCGATCTCGTGACGGGAACGTGGTGATTGCTTGGCGGGCGCTGCGGCGAGACCGCGCGGCGCGCTGAGAGCCGCGATCGCTGATCTAGATGTCGGGGCGGCGCCGGAAATTCGGCGGCACCTCAGCGGGGTCCTCGTCCGGCGCCGTGCTGTCGTCGCCGGCCACGCCGAGCCCGATCTCCTCGTCGGACCGCGACAAGGTCGCGCTCGGAATGAAGCTCAGACCGTAGACCAAGCCCACCATGACGACGCCAGATATGAGAGACAGCACAGCCTGCATCACCTTCGTTTCCCCACGTTGAAAGGAACCCTAGCAGGGGAAGGTGGCGTGGCCGCGACTGGATTTCGGCAATTTCCCGACGCTGCACCGCAACAAAGCGGCCATTATGAATGGGTCTGGCTCTTTACTGCGCCTTCTCGTCCGGGAAGGCGTCGGGTGCACCGACGAGGATCTTCGACAGGATCCAGCGCGGGGGGAGCGTTTCGGCGATATCGTCGATGCGCCACCTCCCGTCTTCCCGGACCAAATTGAAGACGACGTTGCGCGGCTCGCCGAAATTGGCGAACACCGCGCGCACCCGCGCCTCGCCGCCGGACCGGTAGACTTGCGAGATCTTGAGTCCGGACAGTTCCCAGTCCTGGCCGTCCACGAAGGGGTCGAAGTCGAGCCGGCCTTCATCGCCCTCTGGCCTCTCGGCGGCGTCCTTGTCGAACAGCGCTTGCAGGCGCTTGGAGTAGACGTCGTCTTCGCCCGCTTGACCCGGGTCGTCGTGCTCATTGGCCGTGTAGGTTTTGTAGATCGCGGTGATCAGCGCCACGGGGTCGTTGTCGCTTTGCGCCAAGGCCGGGGCGCAGAGCGCGAGCAAGAGGGCGAGCGCGGTGGCAAGGCGCATGGCGGGATCTCAGGCTGCGGGGTCGTCGCGCTGGCGCAGCGCGAACTCCTCTTCCGGCGACAGCACCAGCGTCTTTCGGCTGTGGACGGCGAAATAGAGAATGGCGATCCCGTACCAGATGGCGACGCCGATCACGCCGTCGCGGTAGACCGGGTCGGCGAGCTGGAAGCCGATGGTCACGGCCGCGATGATCACCGTGAGCACGGCGCCGGGCACGCCGAACGGGCTCCTATAGGGCCGCTCGATCTTGGGGAACTTGCGCCGGAGCTGAATGAACGTCAGTCCCTGCAGAAGATAGGAGAACATGGCGCCGAACACCGCCATGTTGAGCAGCACGCCGCCGATGAAGGCGCCGGCCTGCTCACCGCCCATCCTGAACCATACCACGAGCATCACGGCGAGGCCGATCAGCGCGCCCGCGATGAGCGCCACGTTCGGCGTCTTGTGCCGCCCGTGAGTCACGGACAGGAAATGCGGAAAGTATCCGGCGCGCGACAGCGAATAGATCTGGCGGCCGCTCGCGAAGATGATGGCGTGGAAGCTCGCCACGAGCCCGACCACCGCGGCGAGGGAGAGCGCGCCAGCGGCATGGATGTCGAAGATGGCGCGGAAGCCGTCGAGGATCGGCTCGGGCGAGGCGCCGAGCGCGAAGGCGCCGGTCACGGTCTCGCCGTTCACGGTGCGCTCCACGGGGATCGAAGGGTTGATGAAGAGCACGAGGAAGCCGAGCACGATCAGGGTGAACATGCCGGCCATGATGCCTTTCGGCATGTCGCGCTTCGGATCGACGGATTCTTCCGCCGCCAAGGGAAGCTGCTCGATGGCCAAGAACAGCCACACGGCGAAGGGCATAGCGGCGAGCACGCCGTAGATGCCGAAGGGGAGGAACGGGCCGCCGCCGTCCGGCAGTTCGACCGCCGCCCCGGTTGCGGGGTCCACGCCGATATTCATGGCGTATTTGCCGAAGTCGATGAGGGGCAGGGCGCTGACGAAGAAGGTGACGAGCACGGCGATGGCGAGCAGCGTCACCATGGCTGTCACCATAAAGGACAGCTCGACGCCATTGGCATTGGCGGTGACGAAGATGATGTAGCCGGCGATCCAGAACACCGGCTGCCATTCGGGCGGCGTGCCGAAGATCGCCGTGAGATAGGCGCCGATGAAGTAGACGATCACGGCCGGCGTCAGCACGTATTCGACGTTCTCGGCCACGCCGGTGATGAAGCCGCCCCACGGGCCGAAGGCGGTGCGGGCGAAGGAATAGGCGCCGCCGGTATGCGGCAGCGCCGGGCTCATCTCGGCGATGGAGTAGGTGAGGCCGAGATACATGATGGTGATGACGACGGCCCCGAGGAACATGCCGCCCCAGCCGCCGACGGCGAAGCCGAGGTTCCAGCCCGAGAAATCGCCGGAGATGACGGCGGCGACGCCGAGCGCCCACAGATAGAAGACGCCGGCGTGGCGCCGGAGCTCGCGGTCCTCGAAATAGCCGATTCCCGCGGCGGTGTAGGACACCCCGCCTTCGGTCTTCTTCGTGCCGGCTTTTGCGTCGGCCATGCCCTGTCCCCGTTTCCCTAGATTCGGCGGACTATAGCAGGGGCGGGGAGGCAGGGGCAGGTGATACGGGGGCCCTGTTTCGCTGGCGGCGGCGCATCTTTTGCGCCGTATCCGCCGCGACTTGCCGGCACCTTTGGCTTTAACCAACGATTAAGGAATGTATTCACGGGCCTCCACAACCTATGCGAAAACCCGACCATGTTTAGTGGCAAACAACGCGAATGCACGCCCTTGCACGACAAGGGTCGCGCCACGTTTCCGGGGCTGCACCCGGAGGGACTGGAGCCGCGCATGCTTCTCGATGAGAAATCAAGCGACACGGAGGAGAACGGCGGCATCAGCGACCTCCTCATCCGGGGTCTGGTGAACCGCCTGCCGACGCCCGACAGCACCTGGTCGCTGGACGCCCGCGCCAAGTGGCTGCGTACGGCGGCGAGCATCTTCGGCCTGGTCTACAAAGCCGATGTCAGCGAGCGTGGCGAGATCAGCATCGACCTCGCCAGCGAGCAGGTGGCGAGGCCCGTACGCCTCGACGTCAAAGGCGAGCACACGCCCAGGAAATTCCCGCCGCTCTAGCTGCACGCGGGCCGGGCGTCCAACGGAAAATCCTCCGAGACGACGCGCCCGCGTCAGCGAGGCCCGCTTGAACCGCGCCGATCCGAGATTATCTAGGCGGGGTAGTCATTTGAGGGTCGGCATGTGGACTGAGGAGCGGGAAACGGGGCTTGCGATGCCTGCGGAGACGGCCCTTCCGCGTAATCTTCTCTTGCGCTCGCTTCCTTTCGAGGAGCTGGAGCGGCTCTCCCCCCTCCTGCAGAAGGTCCCCCTCGCCCCGCGTCGGGTTCTGCAGCACGCCGGACTCCCGATCGAGCACGTCTTCTTCATCGAGGAGGGGCTCGTCTCCGTCCTCGCCAAGGTCGACGAGCGCAACGCGGTCGAGGTGGGATTAATCGGGCGCGACGGCGCCGTGGGCAGCATCGTCGTCCTCGGGGCGGACATTGCGGCGTTCAGTCATTTCGTGCAGATCGGCGGAAGCGCCCTCAGGATCGGTGTCGACGATCTTTCCCGCGCGCTCACCGAGCTGCCGCGCCTGCGCGCGGCGCTTCAGGGCTATCTGCACCTCTCCTTGATGCAGGTCTCTCAGACCGCGGCCTGCAGCCTCACCCATTCCTTCCAGCAGCGCCTCGCCTGCTGGCTCCTCATGGCGCACGACCGCAGCGACATGGATCAACTGCCCGTCACCCAAGACCTGGTCGCGCGGAGCCTCGGCGTGCGCCGCCCGACCGTCTCAGGGACCTTCAAGCAGCTCGCGCAGCGCGGCCTCTTCGCCAAGGACCGCGGCAGGGTCAGGATTTTGGACCGCGTCGGCCTCGAGCGGATTGCCTGCCGTTGCTACCGCACCATGTGCCGGCAGCGCGATGCGTTGAATCGATCGAGGACGGGCCGAAAAATGTTCGTGGCGCTGTCGCTTCTTTGCGCCCTGCTCGAGATCGAGTTCGCCGTCCAATGAGAGGCATCCCGGCCGAAGCCGGGACGCCTCTCCAATCCGGACGCTATCCGGCAACGACGCCCTTGCACTTGGAGTCGTCATCCCGGATCTCGGCCAGATATTTTTGCGCGGCCTCCATGGACGCGTAGCCGTCCTGATTGCCGATGGCCTCCTTGCCGGCGCTGAGCCCGGTTCCGGGCAGACTCTGAACCACGGAGCAATTGCCGACCGTGTCGACGGTCACGAAATATTTCTCCGCTGCCAAGGCGGGGCTCGCCAGCCCGAAAGTCAGCACACTCGCGACGATCAGCTTTTTCATCACTCTGCGTTTCCTCCTTGCGTTTACCGCGCGCCCCGTCCTTTGCGGATATGGGCGCCCGGGCGAGGCCGCACAGGCGGGGCTTGCATGGACTCCGTACGGTAGCTGACGAAGTCCGCGCGGCGTGCCGCCGCCCGAGCCTTCCGCATCGCATGCATCGCCGCCATCTCCTCGATGCGCGCCTTGACGGCGCGGCGTCAGCACGAGGAGGTTCCGCATGGACTACATCGCCGAAGCGAAGAAATTCATCGAGCGCGCGGTCGGCGCGCACCATCCCGACGTGATCAAGGAGCACCTCAAGATGGCCGACTGGTGCCTCTGCCAGGAGATCGAGGAACGGCTCCTGCGCGTCCAAGTGCCGAAGAGCTGTTGAGCATCCGCGCGCGCAAAGCTCAGTAGCCGCGCAGCGCCTGGATTTGCTCGAGGCTCAAGCCCCGGATGTCATCGTCCGTGAGCGACCACACGCCGTCGCGCTTCGCCTTCTCCTTGACGGCCAAGAAGGCGGCCTCGGGCGCGGCGGCATCGGCGCCGGCAAAGGCGGCGAGCGTCGTTTGCGGGTTCCGCGACGGCAGCGGCGGCGGCAGCAAAGGCTTCGACAGCGGAAGCGGCGGCCGCCAATCGGCGAGCAATCCGCCCGAGGCGCAGAATCGCGGGTTCTCGATCACGGGCGCTTTCGCGCGCACGCCGGCGAACAGCGTCGACTTGGCGCTCGCCCGCACCACCTCGTCCCAGCATCCGTAATCGTTGCAACGGCTGTAGGTGAAGCAGATCGGACAGCTCGTGTCGTTCCGCAGCTTGAACGCGTGCTGTCCTTTCGTCTGCCCGGACACGGCCAGCGTCTCGATGCCCTTGGCGAGCTTCTTCAGCTCCTTCTCGATCCGCGCGCAATTGGCTTCCGCCTTTTCCGCTTCGGGTCCGGACGTCCCGTCGCCGCCGCACGCGTCCTGCCGAAGGAGAGGGTCGAGCGGTTCCGCGGCAGGCGGCGAGACGGCCTCCGAGATCACGGCGATCTTGGCCGCGCCGTCTTCGAGACAGGGGGCCATCGGGACCACGGCCGGCACCCTCTGGGCCTTACCCTCGACCAGGTCGCGGAATCCCCCCTGAAGGCCGACCACGATCGTGTAGTTTCGCTCCTCGCTATAGGGCTGACCGTTCCGCGCATGCGGGCCGACGGCCACCAAGATGCCCTTCTGCACGAGGCGGCCTTCGCCGTCCGTCACCGGGCGTCCGTCCTTCAGCGCGAACACCGCGCCGCCCGAGCCGCCCTCGTCGAGATCGACGTCGGCGTAATAGAACGGCGGCCCGCCGAAGAACGCGCTGTTCACGCTTCGGATCGTGCCCTTGGCGACGACCGGCTCCCGGCCCGAAATTCTGTTCAAGGTCCGGCGCTGGTAGCCGGTCGCCGAGAAGATCGGCTCGCCCTCGGCGAGAGAGGAATCGGATGCATCAAGCGCGAACCCGTTGCAGTCCGCCAAGGGGCGCTTGAGGCGGGCGACGATGAAATCCTCGTTGTTGAGGAAGTAGCCCTTCCGCTGGTCCTTCTCGACGACGATCGGAATGGCGACGTTCCGATGCAGGAAGCTGCGGAAGCTGCACCAGCCGAAGGACACCGCGCCGCCTCTGCCTTTGGAGAAGACGTGCTTCGCCGTCACCAAAAGGTCGGGCCGGAGCACGCTCGAGGCGGACGCGAACACCTCCTCGCCCCCGCGATTGTCGCACACGATCTTCCCCGTGCAGGCCATCAGCTGCTTCGTCTCGTCGGGCGAGAAGGCGAGGCCGAGCTTGGCCTCGCTCTGGCTGAGGTTCCAGCGCCCGTCGAGGAGCTTGCGGCTTCCCTCCTTGGCGTAAATGAGGACCCGGTGGAGCAGGGAGATTTGCGCGGCGAAGGGGGCGGCCGGCGAGCGGCCCGTCGCGAGCGGCGCGGCGTCCACCGCAAACGAAACGATCACCAATATGGCGGCCAATGCGCCGGCGCCGAGGCCCTGTCTCACGGTTCTCTCCGCCGGGTGCTCATCCCCGACGGCCTACTCGCTGACGTCGTCATATTGATGAAGCCGCTTGGTCCCTCGGCGGCCTTTGGGGCTTGGTTTCCGAATAGACCGCAAAGCCGCGCCCCTGTCGAGCAAGGCCAAGGGGGTCCGAACGGCGCGCATCCGCAAGCGCCTTTGAAGCGGACCGGCAGTGACTTTTCGGCCACGGCAAATCTTTTTGACCGCGCGCGGCAAGTCAAAAAACATGCCCCCAAAGGTTTAGAATGGAAACGCCTCCCGTATGGCGGGAGGCGTTCAAACCCAGGAGGGGTCGATGGTGAGAACCGGGATCGTCTTGATGATGAGCTTGGCTTTCTCTGCGTTGTTTGGTTCAGCGATTGCGCTTGAGCGTGGTGCAAATCTGAATGCAGTGAAGCTCATGTCTTCGAGAAGTGCTTTGCTGCAGACCGTTCAAGAGCAGTGCTGTCCTGCCGGTTATCCTTGGCTCCGGAACTCGACAAATACCTGTTACTCAAGTGAAGCCGACTGCCGCGATACGAACGGTGGAGGTTGGTCCTGCCGCCAGGTGAATGCTTGTTGATCTGAACCGGCGGGAAGCGGGGGGTCTTGCCCGGCATTGGCGGCATCTTCACCCCGTTCGAACTGTTGCGGATAGCATTCGGCGTGGGCGCCCCCGGCCTCGTCTTCGGCTTACGCCGGGGCGATGCGCGCCCCTGTCGAGAAAGCGCCAAGGCGCCCTGAACGGGGCGAGAGGATCGCGCGAAGAAGCCCCGCATCGGGGGAATGCAGGGCTTCTCAGAGGCTCCTTGGGCGGAGCAGTGATGGTGAGGGATGCCCATCACGGGAGCCGGAATATCAATCGACGCTTACGGGGAACTGACCGCCTTAAAAGCGCCGCCTGCCATGTCGTCGCAGGCCGTCAAGGACTTGGGGCCAAGGCGAACCGCTTTTTCAGGTCTCGGCGGAGCGAGGCGGCGAGGGTGGGACTGGTGTCCCGAAAGACCCTGTTGCGGGGAGGACACAGCCGCCACGCGAAAGCCGCGACGGACGGGAACCCTTCCCAAGCCTCGGGGTTGAAGCGGCGTGGCATCGGTTGAGCGTAACGTTCCTCTTCAATCCCCGATGCCCGTTCGGACAAAAGGAAGAGGACCCTAGCAGGGAAGCCCGGTGCCCCAACCTACTTGCCGGGCTTCCTTTTTTGTTCCTCTTCGTCATGCCCGCGAAGGCGGGCATCCAGTCATCACCGGAATTCGAGGGGGTACTGGATCGCCCGGTCAAGCCGGGCGATGACAAGACTGGCTGACCTTATCCTCGCACCCCCAAACCTGCCGTATCATCGTCTCACCTCGTCCACCCAAGGGGCGCTTTCGCGAGGCGCGTGATGAGCGGGACGGGGTGCGGCGCCTGCGCGATGAGCTCAGCCGGCTCATCGCCCGGGCGGCGCCGGGGCTCCGCCCGGGTCCACTACGAGGCCCCGCCAGGAGCTGGCTGACGACTTGTTTGTTGCGCGACCGGGCTTCGCCCGACTTGAGCGCGACAGCGATGGCCGCAAGGCTGTCCCAAGCGAAAGCGCGGCCCGGCGACCGACAAATCTGCCGCAAAAGAGCATGCGCTTGGAATGCTGCGCGCTCTCGCCATGCGCTCAAGTCGCGCGAAGCGCGGTAGCGCACGAACAAGAAGCGCATGTGGCGCGCCGCGAGGCGCCCGCGTGCTCCGCGAGGAGCACGAGTCATAGGATTTGCGCTTCTCGGCGCGCCACCCCCTCGGGCCTAGCCCCTCGGGGGACATTCGGGAGACATCGGGAGGAGAACTCAAGCCGGATGCGCGTGGCGCATCGCAGGCAAGGACGGCGCATGTCTGCTTATCCTCGTCATGCCCGGCCTTGTGCCGGGCATCCAATAGGGCGGCGCGGCAAGTTGCAGACTCCCTAGTGGATTGCCGGGACAGGCCCGGCAATGACGCATGAAGACGTTAGAGGACGGAGACTACACGCAATGACCAAGACGAACGCGCGCGTGACAGGAAAGGACATCGCGGCGGACCTGCGCTGGGCGTCCGACTTCTGCTGTCTGTGGCGCGTCTGTGCGCATGCGCGGTGCCGGCGGGCGAGGACGTGCCGCGGCAGCGCGTTCACGTGCGGCCGCCGCAACCACGCGCTCGTTCCGCCGCTCGTGCGCGAGTTCTTCACTTGCGTGCTGGCGGCGAAATCGGTCGATCTGCCGTTCGAGCGGTTCCGCGCCGACATGGAAGGCACGGAGGCGGCGCGCGCTTATTTCGCATGGCGCGGCGCGCTCGACTAGGATGGAGGCCGTAGTGCCATTTCCAACCGACTTGCCGGGCTTCCTTTCTTGCTTGGGCCAGCCTGTCAGCCGAGCGGAAGGCCCGGCGCGGCGGAACGGATTGCGGTATCATGCCCCGTCCCGTGGTTTCGAGGAGGCCGCCATGTCGATTTCGCTGAGCCAGTTGATTGTGTGGCTGATCATCGGGGGCCTCGCCGGCTCTCTCGCCGGAATGGCGGTAACCGCCAAGTGGGAAGGTCTCGGCCGCTGGACCAGCCTCGGTGTCGGCTTGGTCGGCGCCTTGATCGGCGGCGTGATCTTCCGGCTGTTCAACATCGCCCCGGGACTCGAGGCCGTTTCCGTGTCGCTTCGGGACGTTCTCGCGGCCTTCGTCGGCTCGCTCATCTTTCTGGCGATCCTCTGGGCTGTCCGATCGCGCGGCTAAGCGCACTCCGAAAAAGGCGTGAAGGTCAGTCGCCGGCGAAGCCCTGGAGCGCGCCCGTGACCTCGCTCTCGGGCGGTTTCCAGCGCACGGTTTTGGACGTGCTCCGCCGCTGGACTTGCGGCGCCGGCATGGGGAAGCCGTCCGCGTCGCCGAAGAGCGCGGCCGCGAGCTTGTGGTCGAGCCCGTAGACATCCGGATAGGTGGTGACCTTGCCCGCCGCGTCCGCGACCGCGGTGAAATAGGTCGAGTAGACGGGGATCTCGGTGTCGAGCGCCACCCGGTCGTTGACGCCCTTGTCCCACAGGGCCTGGACCTTGTCCGCCGGCCAGCCATTGCCTTCGGCGAGGATCACCTTGGCGAAGTCGTCGGGCTTCTCCATGCGGACGCAGTCGTGCCCGACCGCGCGCACGGGCTGCTGATAATATTTGTACCGCTCCGGCCAGGTGTCGTGCAGCACGAAGGCGTATTTGTTGGGCAGCAGGAACTTCACCTTGCCGACATTGCTGTGCGCGCCCGGCCGCTGGGTGAAGGTGTAGTCCATGATGTTCACGCGGCGCCAGTCGACCTTGGTCGGGTCGATGCGGGCGCCGTCGCGGCTCACCGAGAAGGCGTGCTTCTTGAGGATCGCGTAGTTCTTCTTGCGCAGCGCGGGCGCCAGGTTTTGCAGCAGCACGGTCGGCGGCGCGACCCATTCGGGGTTGAACACGACCGTCGTCATGTCCGCTGTGAGGACCGGCGTGGCATAGCCGATCGTGCCGACTTGCGTCTTGTCCTCATAGATGGTGTCGCCGTCCTTGATCACGTACAGCATGAAGGCGGGCGTGTTGCTCCACACATAGACGCGGCCGAGATCCTCCGGCATCCAGCGCCAGCGCTCCATGTTGAGGACGATGCGCTTCTCGTCCGTGGTGAGCTTGCCGTCGCCGTCGCGTGCCGCGAGAAGCGCCGCGCGCAGGCGTGCGAACGCCTCGTGCTGCGGCTGGAGCGACCGGAGGTAAGCGTCCGGCGCGTCCGTGCCTGCGATCTCGGCGAGCACGGTGTTCGGATCGCGCAAAGGCGGCGTCTGATACACCTTTCCGCCGAGCGCGGTCGGCTGGATGCGGCCGCCGCGGGCGAAGCGCGCATATTTCAGGATGGCGAGGTCGAGCTTGATCTCGGCGATGGCTTGCGCGTCCGGGTCCGCCGGCAGGTCGCCGGCCGCGGGCAGATCGAAGGCGCTCGCGTCGAGGCCCCAATCGCCGGCCTTCTCGATCTCGAACAGCGCCTGCTGCCCCTTCGCCGAGAAGCCCATGTCCGTGGTCCACAGGGGGGCGCCCGCCCGATCCTTGTAGAAGGCCTCGAGCGCGGCGAGATCGCTAGCATCCGCCGCCTTCCGCAGGTCGGGATCGGCAAGCTGCGCGCGGACGGCCGCGAGCACGGGGCGGGGGTCGGGCGCCGAAGGCTCAGATTGGAGAGGCGTGGATTGGCTGGCGGGGGGCGGGGTCTCCTCTTGGGCGCACGCCGAGCGCATGGCGGTAAAGGTCAGGGCCTGGACCGCGCACAAGAGAACGGGAATGAGGCAAACCCTGCGCATCCCCCATGTCTCCCCGAGACCGCCATGAGACTACCGCGCGCGGGCGGCGGCAGCCACACCGATCTGGGCCCGCCCCGGGGGGCCTCCGGAGCTCCCGGCCGGGAAAGAAAATGGGCACCCGCTTGCGATGCGAGTGCCCATAGGGGAGGGCATATGAGTCGGTCCTTGCGACCCCCGGTCCCTGCCATGAGGCGGGGGCTAGCGGGTCATGTAGACGTTCGGGAAGCCTTCGGCGAAGACGGGCGCGGCGAACGCGCTGGAAGCCATCACGAGGGCAACTGCGAGGACGATCTTCTTCATCGGTATTCTCCTTTGGTGTTTGGCCGGTTGGTCTTCCGTTCGGCGGGTCGGCCATGGGTCCGTTCGAACATCAGGGAGATGGGCGGGGGGTCAGTGGATTCCCAATAGCCAGCGGCTATGGAGTCGGTGCTTCCCGGGGATGGCTCCCGGGACCATCGACGGGAGGACTATTGGGAAAGGAGGCGCGTCTCCTTCCCGGCGGCTTCGGGGTCAGCGCGCGCGGAGCGTGGCGGGGATGCCGCCCAACGGCATCAGCGTGATCTGCGGCTTGAAGGCGACCGTGTAGCCGTCATCGACGGTGAAGCGGTAGCGCTGGCCGACGCCTGCGAGAATGATCGCCGCTTCCATCAGCGCGAAGGAATTGCCGACGCAGATGCGCTGGCCGCCGCCGAACGGATAATAGGCGAATTTCGGAATCCGTTTGGCGAGACCGTTTTCCCAGCGCGCGGGGATAAACGCTTCCGGGTCGGGGAAATAGGCGGGGTCGCGGTGATTGACCCACTGGCTCATGAGGACCGTGTAGCCGCGCTTCACGCGGTAGCCGCCGAGCTCGAGATCTTTCGTCGCCTCGCGGCCGATCACATAGACCGGCGGATAGAGCCGCATGGATTCGGCGATCACCGAAGCGGTGTAGGGCAGGTTCATGACGTCGTCGGCGGTGGGGGTTCGGCCGCCGAGCACGCGCCGCCATTCCGCGACGAGCTTCTCCTCGACGATTGGGTGTTGCGACAGGAGATACCAGGTCCAGGCGAGGGTGAGCGCCGTCGTCTCGTGGCTTGCGAGATAAAGCGTCATGGCTTCGTCGCGCAGCTCGCGGTCGGTCATGCGCGCGCCGTCCTCGTGCTCGGCGAACACGAGCCGGGATAGGAGGTCGTCGCCGCTTCGCCCGCGGGCACGGCCCGCGTCGATGAAGCCCTGGACCGTCCGGTCGAGCTCGGCGAGCGCGCGGTTGAGGCGCACATTCTCCGGCGTCGGCACCCAAAGCGGGATCTTGATGAGGCGGGCGAGCCGCGCCGTCATGATGTCGAAGGCGAATTTCAGGGTCTCGGTGAAGCGTTCGCGGTCGCCCGGGTCGTCGAGGTCGAACAGGGTCTTCAGGGCGATCCGGCTGGTCAGGTCGCCGAAGGCGAAATCGACCTTCAGCTGCTCGCCGTGCGCCCAGCTCTCGAGCATCTTCTCGGTAAGGTGGGCCATGACCGGCGCATAAGACCGCACGCGGGCCTTCATGAAAGCCGGCTGCACGAGCTTGCGCTGCCGCTGCCAATAGGCGCCCTCGCTGGTGACGAGGCCGTTCCCGAGCACGGGCTTGAAGGCGCGCGCGCCGAAATGCTTGATGTAATGCTTGGCGTCCCTGACCAGCACCTGCTCGATGAGGTCTGGGTCGCTCGCCAGGAACACGCGCTTGGGGCCGACCCGGAAGCTCGCGAGCGGTCCGTACTTTTTCGCCGTGTCGGTCAAGAAGTCGAGAAGGTTGGTGCCGAACGAGCGGATGCTGCCCTTGAAGACGGAGCCTTTAGGGCCCGGCGGCAATCCCGCTCGAATTGGTGTACTGGGCTTAAGCATGACGGGGCCTCGGACGCAAAGCGCGCGGGTCGTTCAGCCTAGAGATGCGCCCGGAAATTGTCAGGAGTGCGGGCGGCGCCGCCCTCCGCTTCACTAGGACACGGAGGGCCGGTGCGGCGATTTGCCTGACCCCGCCAACCGGGGTTGCAAGATCTTCCCGCGCAATGTGGCGCACAACCAACACGCCGATTCTTTTTGTGAAATCCGCGTCATGGGAGGGGAACCGCTCTTGAAACCCAGTGTTCGTTTGATAGGCTCGGACGCCGAGGTTCGAGGGGGACACTCATGAAGACGATTTATTTTGGGCTGCTCATCGCCTCCGTGGCGGCCATCGGGGCAAGCGATGTGGCCGCGGCGGATCCGGCGTCGTCTTATAGCAAGGCTGTCCAGCAGTTTTGCCGGGCGGACTACAAGAAGTATTGCGGCGAATACGGGCTCGAGAGCACGGCGCTCCGCTCGTGCATGGACCGCAACGGCAAGAGCCTGTCCAAGGCGTGCGTCCACGCGCTTGTGCAGGACGGCCAGGTCAGCCAGGCTGAAGTAGACCGCCGCAGGTCGCATTAGTCGGCAGGATCACGCATCGCGCCAGCGGGCGAAGGTCGCGGCCACGCCGCGTAAGCTGCCGTCCTCTGCGCGGAGCTGCCACAGCACGCCATCCTCCATGCGGAAGCGCCGGCCGGACTTGGCAATGCGGACGCCGGAATAGCCGGTGGCGAACCCGTCCCGGTCGACGCGCTCAAGCAGGCGCTGGCGTTCTTCGCGGTTCGGCGCTTCGGCCGAGAGCCGCGACGGCAGGCTGACGAACTCATCCCAGTCATATTCGAACAGGCGTTGCGCGGCCTTGTTGGCATAGATGAAATGCGGGTCCAGATCGGTATTATGGGCCAGCACGCAGGCGGACGCGTTTCGGTAGAGCCAGCGTGCGTCCGCATGGGCGCCGGGTGCAAGAAAGGGCGGGTCCACCCGGAGCAGGCGCCGGTAGCTGCTAACCAAAAGGTCGAAAAACGCAGGATTTTCAGCATGTCGCATGGGAATGAGGGAACGCATCGGCGGGGTGTGGCGTCTCACCATAAATCCTCAGCCAAAGGTTTCCAGCGATGTTGATTGTCGGCGGCGGCCTCATGCTCGCGGTGGTGACCGTGTTTCTCGGCTGGAACGCCTATGTCAAATGCCGGGAGCTGTGGCGGGCGCGGAAGAATGCGCGAAGCGATTGAGCCTGCTGAGACGCAACGCCGCGGGCTTCGGTCCTACCGATTGTGACATGCGCGGCCTAAATGCCGAGGGAGTTCCCACACGAAAGGCAAGACCATGAGTTTGGACACGGCGACGGTGGATGCGCGGGCGTCTGGGACCTTCAAGGTCGGCGGCGAGATTACCATCCATCGCCTCGGCTTCGGCGCCATGCGCATCACAGGTTCAGGGATCTGGGGCGAACCGGAGGACCGCGCCGAGGCGCTGCGCACACTCCGGCGCTTGCCCGAGCTCGGCGTCGACTTCGTCGACACGGCAAATTCCTACGGCCCGGACGTGTCCGAGATGCTGATCCGCGAGGCGCTCTATCCTTACGACGGCATGCTCATCGCCACCAAAGCAGGGTTCTTGCGGCCGGGTCCGGGCGTATGGGAGATGAATGGCGATCCGACGCATCTGCGCGCCGAGGCGTTGAAGAGCCGCGACAAGCTCGGTGTTTCGCAAATCGGCTTGTGGCAGCTCCACCGCATCGACACGAAGGTCCCGCGGGACGCGCAGTTCGCCGCCGTCAAGGGACTGATCGATGACGGTATCGTGCGTCACGTGGGCTTGAGCGAGGTGTCCGTCGAGGACATCGAGGCGGCGCAGGAGGTGTTTCCCGTGGCCACGGTGCAGAACCTCTACAACCTCGTGAACCGCAAGAGCGAGGACGTACTCGATTATTGCGAGGCGAACGGTATCGGCTTCATCCCATGGTATCCGCTGGCGAACGGGAGTCTCGCCAAGGATGGCTCGATCCTCGATAAGCTGGCAAAATCCCATGACGCCACGCCCAGCCAGATCGCGCTGGCTTGGCTTCTCGCCCGCAGCCCGGTCATGCTGCCCATTCCGGGCACCTCGAAAGTGGCCCATCTCGAGGAAAACGTTGCGGCCGCCAATATCACCCTCTCGGATGAGGCGTTTGCGGCGCTGGACGAGGCGGGCCGCGCAGAATCCGGGGCAAATTAAGGGGTTCTAAGCGGCACGCCTCGTGCAAGGCAAAGCGCACGGCGCGGCGTGCTTCGTGCCGCGCCGCCGTAAAATGGCCGCGGGGCCTCCTTATTATCGCCGATCCGCCCAATCTGGCGGCATTCGTGATGAAGGATTAGGCGCGGCGCTCAACGCAGCGGGGAAGATCATGGCCACTCGCCCGAAGAGACCTCAAAGCAAACCTCAAACGAAGAAACCGACGACGAAGAAGGTGGTCGCCGCCAAGGTGAGCGAGGCGGCGGTTCGCGCAGAAGCCGCGCCAGAGCCGGCGCCCGCGGTTCGCGCAGGAGCCGCACCGGCGCCGACGCCCGTCCTCGTCAACGCTGTTACGCCCGAGGAGAAGCTTCCCGAAATCGCGCAAGCTGCCGTGGACAGTGCGGTGGACACGTTCGAGAAGTCGCTGAAAGCGGCGCTGCCGGTGGCCCGCAAGGTGAACAGCAAGCTCGTCGACATTGCGCAGGCCAATATGAACTCCGGGCTCGAGCTCGCGCGCGACCTTGCCGGCGCCAAGTCGCCCATGGAGATGATGCGTCTCGGCATGAGCTATTGGCACGAGAATCTGGGCGTGTTCGAAAACCAGGCCCAAGAGCTGCGCATGCTCTCCGCCGAGCTCATGACGACGGCGAGCGAGCCGATCCGGGCGCATATCCGCCGGGCATAGGGGCGCCGGCTTGGGCCGCCCTCGGTAAGGTCTTCTTTTCCGGAAGTGCCGTAGACTGGCGCCTTCTGTCGATCGGAGGGCGCCATGCTGCGCGAAGAGCTAATTTTCGTGGGGACCTGCGATATCGCGGGCGTCGTGCGCGGCAAGGGCTTTCCGGCCAGCGAGCTGCCGGCGCGGCGGAAGGTCGGCATTGGCTGGACCCACTCAAACCTGATGCAGACCTGTTTCGGACCGATCCTCGACACGCCGTTCGGCACGGGCGGCGATCTCATGATCGTGCCGGATCCGAGCGCCGAGGTGCATGTGGACTTCCGTGATGGCTCGGCGCCCGAGCATTTCTTCCTCGGCGATATCCGCAACACCGACGGCAGCTCATGGGAGTGCTGCGTACGCGCGTTTCTGCGCCGCGCCGTCGCTGCGCTGAAGGAGGCAAGCGGTCTTGGTCTGCTCGCCGCGTTCGAGCAGGAGTTCGTCTATACCGGTGTGGAGGACCTGGCGGGCCATGCGTATAGCCTGAGCGCTTTCCGGCGCCAGGGCACGTTCGGCGAAACGCTCATGGCGGCGATCCGGGCCGCGAATGCGAAGCCCGACTCGTTCCTTGCCGAATACGGCCCACGCCAATACGAGATGACCGTCGGGCCGCAGACGGCGGTCGTCGCGGCGGACCATGGCGTTATCGCACGTGAGATGGCTCGCGGCGCGTCCTTCCGTCAGGGCACGCGTGCGATCTTTTCGCCGATGCCGGTCGCGGACGGCGCGGGGAACGGGGTGCATATTCATTTCAGCCTGCACGAGGGCTCGGGCGCGCCGGCGACCTACGATCCCAAAGGACCATTCGGCCTCAGTGCCGCCGCTTCGCACTTCGCCGCCGGCGTGCTGCACCATTTGCCGGCAATTTCAGCCATCACCGCGCCGTCGCCCGTGTCCTATTTGCGGCTCACGCCGAACCGATGGGCGCCCACCGCCGCCGATATCCAAAGCCAAGACCGCGGCGCGGCACTCCGCGTCTGTCCGGTGTTTGCCGGCAACGACGAGAAAGAAAAGGCGGCGCGGTTCAATCTGGAATTCCGTGTCTGTGATGCGGCCGCGAGCCCCTATATGGCGCTCGGCGCGCTGATCTTCGCCGGTGCCGACGGCATCGCGCGAAAGCGCCAACTGCCTGACAATTATCAATCGCTCCCGCATTCATTGGGCGAAGCGCTCGACGCCATGGAGGCGAGCGATACCGTCAAGAGTTGGTTTGGACCGACTTTCTTCGAAGCCTATGTCCGCCACAAGCGCTCGGAGGTGGCTTATGTCGCCGATCTCTCGCCGGCGGAGCTCTGCGCGCGGTACGCCGAGGTCTATTGAGCCGCGTCTCGCGCCCAGAATGGCGGGGGACAACCCCACAGGAACGTCGGATAACCGTACGCTAACGGTGTATGCGATGCGGTGTAGCGCGCGTGCACGCGCTCGCTAGCTTCGGCGATCTCAGAGGAGATGTGCGATGTGGAAGACGGCCCTCACCTTGTCCTGTCTCGTTTTCGGCGGTGTTGCTCTCGGCAGCTGTAGCGACAGCACCAAGAGCACCAATATCGTCTGCGAGAGCACCTATGCGCTTTGCACCACGGCAAAATGTGCGCCCATCGAGGAGGGCCAAGGCACCGTCTTTTGCGATTGCGAGGTGAAAACGGGCTACTCCGTCGGCGGTACACCTTGCCACGAGCCCGTCGACAGCCCGGAAGGCAAGCAAGTCGTCTCCCGCTACTATCCGATCAAAAGCTACGCGGCCTGCGCGAATGATCGACCCTGGGCGAATTGCTATGATCGTCCCTGCCTCGTCGACAAAGACGATCCGACGAAAGCCGTCTGCTCCTGCAACATCGTCAAGGACGCAAGTCCCTATGTGATGGTTGCGGACACCTACAACGACCAGACGTGCACCACCGGTCTTTATTCCTCGGCCAGGGTGAAGGACATGCTGGGTGTCACGGACTTCCTCAAGACCAACGAGCACCTCAAGCCGTTCGCGCTGAAGGTCGTGGGCGGGAAGAAGTAACGGGCCTCAATTTCCTGGGACGAGGTCGAGCACTTCCTCGGTGGAGAGCGTGCGGCAATAGCCTTTGAAGCATTCGAGCGCCGCCGCATGACGGGCCTCCGTCTCCGCGGCGCAGGCATCATGCACGCAAGTCATGTAGTAGCCGCGGTCGGCCCCATCCTTCACCGCATGGTCGATGCATTGATCGGTGCAATAGCCGACGACGAACACGTCCTCGATGCCCATGTTGCGCAGTAGGTAATCGATGTTCGTCGAGTTGAACACCGACGACGACGTCTTGGGCAAGACGAGCTCGTCTGGAAGCGGAGCCAGTTCCGGGACCACCTGCGCTTCGTGGGAGCCCTTGGGAAAGCCCATGTTGGAGAGCTTGTAGTCAAGGCTTCGGTCACGTCCGTCCGCGGTCAAATTCTCGATCACCGTGTAAATGACCTCGAGTCCGGTCTTGCGGAAGCTGTCGAGGAGGGCGGCGATATTGGGGATCACGCGCAGGGCCGCGGCCGTGTAGAACTCCGGGCGCGCTTCCGCTTCCTTCGGGCCGCAGGTACCGTTCTGCACATCGATGATGAGCAGAGCGGAACTTCCTTTGATGATGGGTCTATCGCGGGTCATAGCCGTTGCCGCGGTCATGAGATTAAGAGGCTGTTGTGGTATCCCCGACAAGATTGATCAGCCAACATACGCTTAGCACGGCATAGGAGTCTCGACATGCGGAAGCTTCTCGCGGCGTTCTCGTTCCTGGTTCTTGTGAGTGTTGCCGCGTGCGATCCGCCGAGCGACGTTGCCACCATAGAGGCCATCGACAACGCCGCGGCCGAGCTGGACGAGGCCTTCGAGAAGCAGGATGCGGCGGCTATCAAGGCGTTAATGACTAAGGATCATGTGGCGGTCACACCCTATTACGGCACACCGCACTCGGTCGCCGAGCAGATCAAATCGCTGCCCGACCTCAAATACAAGCAGACTAATCTGAGTGAGCCCAAAGTGGTCCTGGTTGGGCCGGGTATTGCGATGCGCACGGTGACCGCGGAGCTCGACGGGATGTTCAAGGATCAGCCGATCGCCCACAAGGTTTTCATTACCTCGATCATGGTCGAGGAGCATGGCAAGTGGTTGGAGCGCTTCTACCAGGTGACGCACCTTGCGCCCTAGGGCAGAGGGTTCGGTCCACGCGGGAAACCTGCTGGCGGGCGTACCGGGGCGTCCAGCTTCCGATGAGCTCTTCGAAGCTCTCGTCGAGCGCCCAGGCGCGCGCATCGAGCGCATCGTCTCGACCGGCCAAACGACACCTGAAGGCGAATGGTACGACCAGGACAGCGATGAGTTCGTGCTTCTCGTCGCGGGCGCGGCGCGGCTTCGGATTGAAGGCGAGGCAGAGGACCGCGCGCTGGAAGAGGGAGACTGGCTATTCCTTCCCACCCATTGCCGTCATCGCGTGACATGGACGCGCGAAGACCCGCCGACCGTCTGGCTTGCCATCCATTTCTCGGTTGGGTCAGGCAGTGCGCAGCACGAGTAAGATGAACAGCGTGAGCGGGGTGAGCATGTCCCACCAGAAGATGGGCCCCGCGTTGTTGATGGCGAAGTTCTTCCTCCGCACCATATCGGAGACGTGAACGGCCGCCGCGCTCCACAGAAAACCCGCGGCCATGATCGTCATCGCCCAAGCCGCCGGGGCGCCGAGCGTAGATGCGGCGACCGCTCCGAGGCCGATGCCGAGATTGGCGCCGGCGATCTCTTTCTGAAACGGGCTTGGCGCCCAGCCGATCGAGGCGGCGACGCGTTCGCTGAAGGCCGCGTGCGACAAGGCTGCCCACAGGCTGGGCAGGCCGAGTCCGAGAGACAACATCCATTGCAGGAGCGGCGACAGCCCGGCACTGCCGAATGGTTGGGAGATGTCCAGGAACCCCAGAACGAGTGCCACGCAATAGCAAAGCACCGGAAATGCCGAGATCACGTTTTGCATTGGCGCGCCTCCTTAGGGCCTCGAATCGCTCCGAATCCTATCGCGGTCCGGTGTCCGCCGCAAAACGCGAGACTGTCGCCACTGACGCGAATTTCTCGCAAAGCTGCGCGCCGCGCTTCAGAGTTTGCTTACGGATTTGTAAGGGGACGGCCGAAACCCAAACAGCTTCGCTCGCGTTCTATAGGGTGCAGACTTATCTTTGAGCCCTTGCAGCGTTTGAAACCGTCCCATGAGCGAAGCATCCATGTCGTTCTCAGGGTGGGCGAGCGCGCACACACCCGTTGGATAGGAGGAGACAAATGGCTGGAGAGATGACGCGCGACAAATTGGCGGAGCTCTTGAACGAGGATCTGTCACGCGAATACCAGGCGATCATCGCCTACGTCGTCTACTCGCAGGTGCTTAAGGGGGCGGAGTACATGAATATCGCCGATCAGCTCGAGAAGCATGCCCATCAGGAGCTGGAGCACGCGCTGACCGTTTCGCGGCAGATCGACTATCTCGGCAAGATGCCGAGCGTGACGCCAAAGCAGGTCAAAATATCGGAAAAGGCCCGCGATATGCTGAAGTTCGATCTCGATAATGAGGCCGAAACCATCCGCAACTACCGTGACCGGGTCCGCCAGTGCGAAGAGCTCGGCGAGTTCGCGATGGCGGAGCAGATTCGGGAAATTCTCGTGCAGGAGCAGGACCATCTCATCGATCTGGCCACGGCCCTTGGCGAGGATCCACCCGATCTCGGCGAAGCAGGCGGTCCGCGCACGCGGAAGCGCTAGGCTTGCCGGGAAACAGTGAGGGAAGAAACGCGTTTAGTCCCAGCCCCCAGTGATGCTCAAGGAGGAATGAAACCATGCAGACCACCTGGCAGCCCCATACCGAACACGGCGATCTGACCACCAGGAGCAACTTACCGCAGAGCGTGTTTGCGTTCCCGAAGCAACGCAAAGAGCCGCTCACAGACGCCAACCATGTGCGCGATGCGCTCGCCCGTTTCGACCAAGTCGAGGGTGTGTCCGACACCGACCGCGATCTCGCCTTCGCCAATATCAAGAAGGCCGCCCAATATTACGGTGTCGACGTGCGCGAGAAGAACTGGCACGAACTTGGGCACTAAGCCCTATACGATTAGCTTCTCTGACGAATTCAAGCGGTCCCGGGAGTGTCATCCCCGGGCCGCTTTGTTTTGTCAGACTTCGGGAATCACCCGATATTTCGTGAGGCTGACTCGCCTGCCGGCATAGAGGGAGGCCTTCGCGATGGCTGATCCGATTACGAGGTATAGTCTGAGCGCGCCGCTGCGCTTCGATTTCGACAGCGTAGCCAACAAGGCCAACCCCTTTCCGCTGTTTGCGGCGATGCGGGAGGCTGGGCCGGTGATCCCCGTCAAGCTGCCGTTCGTCGGCAAAGCTTGGGTCACGACCACGCATGAGGCGACCTCGGCAATGGTCAAGGACAACGCGCTCTTCGTGCAGGAGGCGCGTCACGCCGGCAAGTCGGGTGTCGCCGGCATGAAATGGTGGATGCCCCGCTCGCTGAAGCTCCTCACCAACAACATGCTTCTGAAAGACGAACCGGATCACCGGCGTTTGCGCAAGCTCGTCGATCAGGCGTTTCAGCGGCGCCATGTGCGCGATATGCGCGGGGACATCGAGCAGATCGCCGACAAGATTCTCGACGGCTTCGAGGGTATGGACGAGGTCGATCTCGTCACCCAGTTCTCGCGCCGCCTGCCGCTTGACGTCATCTGCGCGTTGCTAGGCTTGCCGGATCAGAACCGTAACGCATTTTCGACTTGGGCGCGGACCGCGACCTCCATGCGGAACAGCTTCGGGATGTTCCGCGCCTTTCTCTCCATGAGCGGCGTGATCAATTACGTGCGCGGACAGATCGAGGCGTGCCGGCGCGAACCTCGCGAGGGACTGATCAGCGAGCTGGTGCGGGCTGAAGAGGACGGCGACAAGCTGAGCGAGGACGAACTCGTGTCCATGGTATTCTTGCTGCTCTTCGCGGGCTTCGAAACGACCACGCATCTCATCACCGACAGCGTGATCGCGCTGGAGCAGAACCCGGTGCAAAAGGCCTATCTCTTGGCGGACCCGGCAACCCGTATGGAGCGCGCGGTCGAAGAGCTGGCGCGCTTCACCTCGCCTGTGCAAAGCACGAAGCCGCGCTACGTGTCGCAGGATTGCGAGTTGTTCGGCCAATCGCTGCGGCGTGGCGATTTCATCATGGGTATGCTCGCCGGCGCCAACTATGACCCGGCGGTGTTCGACGCGCCGGACAAGCTCAAGCTCGACCGCTTTCCCAATCCGCATCTGGTATTCAGCTCAGGCATCCATTTCTGCCTGGGTATGCAGCTCGCCCGGGTGGAGGCGCAGAGCGCGTTGAGCCGGCTCTATGCTCGCTATCCCGATCTTGCGATTGCCGAGCCCGACGACATCCAGTGGATCGAGCGCTTCGGCTTGCGCGGCGTGAAGGCCCTGCCGGTGCGGCTCAACGCCGAGCCGGTGCGCCGGGCGGCGTAGCCCGGTCAGTCGTCGTAGTGGCAAAGCTCTTGCGCGCTCCACACCTGTCCCGGCGGGCAGCCGTGCGTTGATTTCTTCTTCTTCGGCGCGACGTAGCCGCCGTGCACGCATGTGTTGCCTTTCAGGTGATAGCCGGGCCCGCAATAGCCCGCCGCGTTCTCCTTGAGGATGCATTTGCCGTCGATGAGCACTGAGCGCGACCGGCACTTCGGCGTCGCTGCCTTCTTCTTTGCTGGCGGCGGCGCAGGAGGCGGGGACGCCTTCTTTTGAGGCGGCGGGGGCGGCGCCATCTCTGGCCCCGTCAGTTCGACGACGCGCGTGCCAGCGTGCGGCAGGACGATCTCGATGCAGTTGCCAGGGCCGTCGGTGACCATCCAGGGATGGGTCAGATACGTGTCGAGGGTAATCTGCTGGCCGCTATTGAGATTGGCGTAATTCTTGGGCTGGCCGGTGAAATCGAGCCACATGATGCTGCGATACATGCCGGACTTGTTGACGAAGGTAATCTTGGCCGGGGTGGCGCTGTTCTGCGATTTCACCCTGAACAGATCCGCGCAAGAAGGATCGGGGCCGAGGCCTGGGATGGCCGTTGGCGTCGGTGCGGGCGGCGGAGGCGCTGGCGGTGGCGGCGCCGGCGGGGATGCGGCGGCCTTGTTGAGCTTGTTGATATAGGCGTGGGCGAGGTCGGCGAAGAAGCCGGAAGGATAGTTCGCAAGGAAGGCCTCGAAGGCGGCGACGGTGCCGAGTTCCTTGGCGCTATTGAACGCCTCCTTCTCCGCGCTGTCGCTTGCCGACGCAACGCCGCTCCCGGCGTCGGCGCCGAGGACCGCTTTCTCGTAGGTCCGGCAGGCTTGTATGAAGGCCTTGAGCTTGTCCCGGCCGGCTGCGAGGTCGAGCGTGGCGGCGCGGTAACCGGGAACCTGGTAATCGAGCGTGTCCTTGTCGGCAAACACGGCCCAGATCGGATCGTCGTTCGCGACATCGAGATGGACGCCGCTCACGCCTTCGCCCTCGGCGCGCTGAATAGTGCCGTGAAGCGTCTGCTCGATGCCGCCGCCGGAGAAACGCAAGTCCGCATCCGCGCCGTTGGCGAGATTGCCGATGTCGGCGCCGAATGTGACGCTTGAGAATTTGGCTCCGGTGCTCGGGCGCGCATCGCAGACGCCCGCAACCTGCACGTTGTCTGTCTCGGGTACGCCGTAGACGATGCGCGCGGTCATGGCGCCTTTGTTGTCGGGGTCATTGGACTCGTAAAACTCCCATTCCATGCCGTTCTCGGCCAAGGCGGGAAGAGCCCTGAACACCAAGACGGCTGCGAGGAGGATGAGATAAAAGCCGGCATGCCTCGGCGACATCTTGCGTTCTCCTTCCGTGACTTTGCGCGGAATGAACGCGAGCTGGCCGAACCTCAGCCAAAACGCCCCGTCCCACAAAAATATAGCTTAGGCAACGGTGTGCGGAGTGGCAACCGGCGATCATCGCAGTCCGTGCCGGCGCGCTCCAGCGGCTCATCCGCCTGAAGCCTTAAGCCAGCGTGGTCCACAAGATTGCGATGTTGGCGACCAGATAGACGGTGAGTAAAGCGCCGAACCACATCCGATCGCTCCGCTTGATGACGTGCTCGGAGTCCGTGTCGGCGCCGCCCCACGACGTGGCCACGACGCGGGCGAGCGCGATGATGATGAAGAGGTAGGCGAGCAGGAAGACCTTATCGAGCATCATCAAATAGTCGACATCGGGCAATGGCGCGGTCGCGGTCAACTGGAGCGCCACGAGGGTCAGAAGCGCGGTGATGCCGAGGCCGATGCGCCCCTCAACGTAGCGCGGGCGCACGAAGAAAACGAGCGAGGCGCAGACGACGATCAGGATGATGGGCACGAAGGTCTTGAGCGACATGGCGATGACGGGCCTCGTCACCGGGATCGAGATGATGATGCGCGAATAGGGCTCTGCCTTCTCCACCGACAGATCGCCGAAATTCGTCGGGTAAGTGTTGGTGACGATGCGCATGGTCGGTTCCCCGACCGTGAAGCCCGGGAGCGTGATGACCGGGTCGAGCGTGACGGGGCGATTGCCGTCGGGCACGTACACCAAGCTGTCGGCGCCGGAGACGGTGTCCTCCATGATCACGCGCAAGGTCTGAGTGTCGAAAGGGTAAGCTTCGAGCGGGAACTTGGTAGAGAAGTGGCCCTGATAGCGGATGATGGAGTAGAGGCTGCCGTCCGGCATCGTCTCCGGCTCGTCGTAGAGGTCGTCGCGGCGATTGTCGTCGGAGGCGAAGCGGTTCATGAACTCCATGGTCTTGGAGGGGCGGAGGTCCGGGTTCTTCCAGCGGAACCACACATAGAGATCGACGATGTAATTGTTGGTCTTGAAGTCGAGTTCCTGGATGTCGTTGATGAAGGAGCCGACGATGACCTCATCGGTCTTCGGCGCGGGCGCACCTTCGATCGCCTCCATCACCGCGCGTGGCGGAGTGGCTTGGGACCACGCGCCGCCACCGGTGATGACGACCAATGCGAGCGCGATTAGAGAGGCGGCGAGACGGCTAGTCATCGGCCGCATAGTGGCACGTCGCACCGCCGCCAGCCTTCTCTCTCACCTCGGCGACGTTGATCGCGCAGTCGAGCTTCGACACGGACACCCAAATGTTTCCCGCACCGGGATCCGGCTGGACGCCGGCTTCGAGAAGCGTTGCGTAGAGTTCGTGCGCGGCGCGGCCTTTCAGCGTCACGTCCTGTTTGCCGAAGGTTAGCGTGCAGTCGTGCTCGGCGATGTCGATATTGCTCGCATGGCATGCGACCTTGTCGGCCGTGACGGGGATGGTCCTGCCTTTGGGGACGTCGAATGTGGTGTCGCCGTCGAGGAGCTTGGCAAGCGCGGCCTTGTCCTCGCCTCCGATGAGGGGCGAGACTCCGCCGACGAGCGCTGCCAGGGCGAGCGCACCGCTACCGAACGCCTGACCGGCGTCCCCTGCTGAAGCGGCATGCGGCGCGAGCGAGGCGCCGAGGAGAAGAAGTGCCGTGAGCGGCTTCATTCGCCGTTTCTCCTGTGACACGCTGGCTTAGCGGCTGGATTCCGTGGCTCGTATGGACGTAGGCTCAAGCCATGTCCAGCCCCCTCTCCATCGATATGTCCGCGGGTCCGGGTCCCATCGGGTCGGGGGAGGGGCAGAAGGCTACAAGGGTTGGGCTTGCCGGCTCGGTGCTCCTCCATGGTCTTGTTTTGGCGGCGTTTTTCGTTGCGGGTCAGCAGGGTCTGCAAGCCGCGCGCGGCGGGGCCGAGTTCATCCCGGTCGAGATCCGGGCGGCGGGGACCGGCTCGCCAGCGCCCTTGCCGCAGGCCTCACTCCAGCAGCAGACGGCCCCAGACGTGCCGGCCGGCCCGGCACTTTTGGGAACTCCCTCGGCGGCGGCTCCAATCCCGTCGCAGTCGGCCGAGCCAGATGGACTCACCGCCAAGCTTCAGGCTCTCGCCAAGCTTCGCCAGCCCGACATGAGCGAGCGCGGAGACTCCGGCGGCGCGGCCATGCCGGCGGAAGGCGACGGTGCGGCGTTCGGTTTCGACAGCATGTACCAGGTGCGAGATTTCCTTCGCGCCCAGGTCATGCGCCGGTGGCATCTGGACGTAGCTAATCTGGGGCACGACCGTGTGTCCGTGCCGATCCGCGTGGAGCTCACGGGCAGCGGCAAAGTGATCAAGGCCGAGATCCTGAGCGCGGACCACGCCGCCGTCGATCCCGTCTATGACGAGATCGCGGCAAGCGCGCGCAACGCTGTGCTGTTGTCCTCGCCGTTCGTGATGCCGAAAGGCCATTACCAGGATGAGATGGAGGTGGTGCTCTATCTCGATCCCAAGGATGCGCTGCGCTGACGCCGCATCCTGAGCCCCTCAAGGCAGATCGCGCGCGACGCGAAACCCCGTGAGCGCGGAGAAATCGGAGTCCTCGTCGTCGATACCACTGCTGCTGCGCCCGGCGGAGCGCACGTAGACCGGAAGGCTATTCCACGAGCCGCCGCGAATGACATGTCTCGAGCAATGATCCTTGGTCCAGGCGCTGCCATCCTCCGGCGCGCCGAGATAGCTCGGATGCCAGCAATCCGCGGTCCATTGCCAGGCATTGCCGAGCATGCCGTAGAGCCCGAAGGGATTGGCCGAGAAGCTGCCGACGTCGGCCAACAGGCGATTGTCCCACGGGCTGCCGCAGCCGTTGCAGTTGGCGTTGTCGACTCCGAGGCTGTCGCCCCACCAGCGCGCCGTGGTGGTGCCGGCGCGTGCGGCATATTCCCATTCCGCCTCGGTCGGGAGACGGTAAGGACCATGCGCGCGGGCCGTCTCGGGGCGCGCGGCGCGGACCTTGGCGTTCAGCCATTCGATATAGCGTCGGGCCGCGTGCCAATCGAGACAGACGGCCGGCCAATGCGGCGGGTCCGCATCGAATGGCGGGGAGGCGCGGCCACCGCCGGGCGAATGCCACCGCATCCCCAGGATCGCATTGCAGGAGGCCGGCTGATAGCCGGTCTCCCTCAGGAAGGCGAGGAACTCCTTGCTGCTGACGACGTATTTGCCGAGCGCGAAGGCCTTGATGGAGACCTCGTGCTGCGGACCTTCGGCGTCGAAGCGCCCAGGCTCCTTCGCCGGGCTTCCCATGACGAAGGTGCCTGCGGGGATGCCCACCATCACCGGACATTCCGGACACTCCCGGAACTCGCGGTCCGTCTGGTCCTTGGCGAGGCACGCACCGGACGCAACGAGGGCCAACAGGAGTACGGCCAGAGCTATGAGAAGGCTTCGATGCATGGGACGTTCGCAGTCGAAGATCTGTATGTCGTCATCATGCGGAAAGTGTGGTGCCCCAGGCCGGACTCGAACCAGCACGCCCTTGCGGACAACAGATTTTGAGTCTGTCGCGTCTACCATTCCGCCACTGGGGCTTTCGGGCCGGGAACATGGGGTAAGCGGCTCCTGCGGTCAACCGGGGGCGGGGGACCTTTGATCCGATGGACAAGGGCCCGTCGCCCAGCTAAGCAAGCGGCCATGCTGAAGGGCCTCTACGACAAGGTGATCGCGCTCTCCGAGAGCCGCTACGCGTTGCCCACGCTGGCCGGCGTGTCGTTCGCCGAAAGCTCGTTTTTTCCCATTCCGCCCGACGTGATCCTGGTGCCCATGGCGCTCGCGCAGCCGCAAAAGGCGCGGCTTTATGCGCTTGTCTGCACAATCGCCTCGGTGCTCGGCGGGATGGTCGGCTACGCCATCGGCGCGCTGCTCTACGACACGGTGGGCCATTGGCTGATTTCCGCCTACGGCTATGGCGAGGGCGTCGAGGCGTTCCGCGCGGCCTACGCCAAATGGGGCGCGTGGATCATCCTGATCAAGGGCATGACGCCGATCCCGTACAAGATCGTGACCATCGCGTCCGGCTTCGCCGGCTACAACTTCTTTGCCTTCGTCGTCTTGTCGATCATCACGCGGGGCTTTCGATTTTTCCTCGAAGCCGAGTTGCTGCGGCACTTCGGCGAGCCGATCCGCGATTTCGTCGAGAAGCGGCTGACATTGGTGACCACCGGATTCCTCGCCGCCATTGTCGGCGGCTTCCTGATCGCCAAATACGCTTTCTGAGATGACTGCACCCGCGAACGCAGCGACGGCGAAATCGCCACGGCCGATGATGTTCTATTGCGGCGTGGTGTTCGTGGTGGCGCTTGCCACGATTCTCGGCGCGCTCGCCTTCGAGCATCTTGGCGGCTACGCGCCGTGCGAGCTCTGTCTCAAGGAGCGCTACGCGTATTACTTCGCGGTGCCGGTCGCGTTGCTCGCCTGGTTCGCCGCAAGCGTCCGGATGAGCGGCGCCGCGCGCGTCCTGCTCGTGCTCGTCGCGCTCGCCTTCATGTGCAACGCCGCGCTTGCCGTCTATCATGCCGGCGCCGAGTGGAAGTGGTGGCCCGGACCCTCGACCTGCGGCGGGGGCTTCGATCTGACTTGGGGGCAGGGCGGGATCGTCGACACGCCCATCATCCGCTGCGACGAGGCCGCGGGGCGGTTTCTTTGGTTGTCCTTCGCCGGGTGGGACGCGGTCGTCTCGGCCTTCCTCGCCGCGGTCGCAGCCTTTGGTGCGACCCGCCGGTCCTAACTAGCCCAGCTTTTCGCTCACGTAGAATTCAAGGGTGGTGATTGGCGTTTGCCAAGCGGGCACTGCTATAGCAGCGGTGAAGGATTCCACCTGGAAGGACGGAAAAATGCCCCTGATCCGCGCCCTGTTTGCCGGCCTCATCGCCGTTACGCTTCTCGGTTCCGTACCCGCCGCGGCGGCCGAGTGGAAGGATTTCACGCCGGACGCGTTCGCCGCCGCGCAAAGCGCCGGTAAGCCCATCCTGGTCGATGTGTTCGCGGCGTGGTGCCCGGTCTGCCGCGCGCAGAACCCGATCCTCGTCAAGCTCACGAAGGAGCCCAAGTACAAGGACCTCGTGGTGTTCAAGATCGACTACGACATGCAGAAGGCCGATTTGATCCCCCTAAGAGTACAGCGGCAAAGCACGCTGATCCTCTTCAAGGGCGACAAGGAGCTCGACCGCTCTGTGGGCGACACGAGCGAACAATCCATCGAGGCCATGCTCGACAAGACGCTCTAGGCGAAACGCGTGAGGCGCACGCAATGATCGGCACACTCGGACTGGCATTTCTGGCGGGGGTGCTTTCGGTGCTGTCGCCATGCGTGCTGCCGCTCTTGCCGATCGTATTCGGTACGGCACAGAGCGAGCACCGGCTCGGGCCTGTCGCTTTGGCCTGTGGGCTCGCGGTGTCGTTTACGGCGATCGGGCTGTTCGTCGCCACCATCGGTTTTGCCATCGGCCTCGACACCGATGTGTTTCGCGCCATCTCCGCCGTGTTGCTCATCGCTGTCGGCACCGTGCTGCTGGTGCCGCGGTTTCAGCAGCAGTTCGCCGTGGCGGCGGGCCCGGTCGGCAACTGGGTCGACGATCATTTCGGCGGCTTCACGGCCACGAGCCTGTGGGGCCAATTCGGCCTCGGGCTTCTGCTCGGTGCGGTGTGGGCGCCATGTGTCGGGCCGACGCTCGGCGCTGCGTCGCTCCTCGCCGCCAAAGGCGAGGATCTCGGTCAGGTGGCGCTCACCATGCTCGTCTTCGGCGTCGGCGCGGCGCTGCCTTTGATGCTGCTCGGCTTCGCGTCGCGCGAGGCGATACTGCGCTGGCGCGGGCGTCTGGCGGAGGCGGGCAAAGGCGGCAAGATGCTGCTCGGCGCGCTTCTGGTCGCTGTCGGGCTCCTGATCGCCACGGGCGCCGACAAGCGGCTCGAGACGTACCTGGTCGACGTCTCGCCCGATTGGCTGACGAATCTCACGACGCGATATTGATGCTTTGTCATGCCCGCGAAAGCGGGCATCCAGTAACCACCGACGTTCGTTGTCGCGAAGACAGAGATTACTGGATCGCCCCCGGTCAAGCCGGGCGATGACAGAAAGGGAATTTGAGTCGCCTGCTTACGGCTCGAGCTCGGTATCCCAGTAGAGATAGTCGAGCCAGCTCTCATGCAGGTAGTTCGGCGGGAACAGCCGGCCGTTGCGGTGCAGCTCGAACACCGTGGGCCGGTATGGCTTCTGCGCCGGCCACATCTTGGCGTGCTCCGGCATCTTGCCGCCCTTCATCAGGTTGCAAGGCGCGCACGCAGCGACGACGTTCTCCCAGCGGGTCAGGCCGCCGCGGGAGCGCGGGATCAGATGATCGAAGGTGAGATCCTGGTTGTCGCCGCAATATTGGCAGGTGAAGCGATCGCGCAGGAACACATTGAATCGCGTGAAGGCCGGGTAGAGCGCCGGCCGCACATAATTCTTGAGCGACACCACGCTCGGCAGCTTCATCTCGAAGGACGGCGAGTGAACCGCGTGATCGTATTCGGAGACGATGTTGACGCGGTCGAGGAACACCGCCTTCACGGCGTCCTGCCAGCCCCAGAGCGAAAGTGGATAGTAGGACAGCGGCCGATAGTCGGCATTCAGCACGAGCGCCGGGTAAGTCCCGGGGGCGGCCGATGCGGTTGCGACGTTCAAGGCCACAAGGTCCTCTAACTTGCCCGTCGCACTCGGGCCCATCCTGATTGTTGGGCGGGATACTATAAGGACGTGTCACGAATGTGAAGGGCCCCACATGCTGTGGTTGGACCCTTGCGCGCCCCCTAGGGCGCGAGCGACGCAGCCGCTGCGAAGGCTTGGCGGAGGAAGGCACCGCCCAGGCGCAAGCCTTCCCCGTCGATGCCGTGGCCGATGCCTTGGGCGACATGCCATTCCACGGGCAGGCCGGCTTGGGCCAGGATCTCGCGGGCCATGTACATGGCGTCGACCGGGATCACCTCGTCCATGTCCCCGTGGACCAGAAGAATGGCGGGTCCGGCGCCCGGCTCGGGCAGCGCCTCGACCGTGGTGAGCGCGCCGGAATAGCCGACGATGGCCGCAGGTGCGGGTTTCCGGGCAAGACCGACAGCGAGCGCCATCATCGTGCCTTGGCTGAAGCCGACGAGGGCGAGCGCGGTGCCAGGCAGGTTATGGCGCGCAAGCTCGGCATCGAGAAAGGATTCGAGCGCCGGCGCCGCGCGCTTCACGCCTTCGGCGATGATGCTCATGTCGCCCATGGAGAGGTCGAACCACTGGCGCCCCATGGGGTTCATGCCGCAGGGCTCCGGCGCGTTGGGCGAGACGAAAGCCGCGTGCGGCAGCTCTCGCGCCCACTCGCGCCCCAGGCCGATCAGGTCGTTGCCGTCGGCGCCATAGCCGTGGAGGAACACCACGAGCTGGCGTGGCGCTCCGCCGGCGGCAGGGCCGAGGCGCGGGCCGTCGAGTTGAGGCACGGTCATCTAGGCGGAAACTTGAAGGCCACGCCTAGTCCTCGGGGACTTCATTCGCCGAATGGGCGTTGAGCTGGCCGTACATCTGCGCGCCGATATCGTTGAGGAGGCCGAGCTGGGTCTCGATGAAGTCGATGTGACCTTCCTCGTCGGCGAGCAGCTCTTCGAACAGATCCATGCTCACATAGTCCTCTTCCTTCCGGCACGCGGCGCGCGCTTCCATGTAGAGCGCACGGGCGCCGTACTCGGCCTTGAGATCGCATTCGAGGATCTCCTTGACGTTCTGGCCGATCATGAGCGGGTCGAGACGCTGCATGTTGGGGAAGCCCTCGAGGAAGATGATGCGGGTCACGAGCTTGTCCGCGTGATGCATCTCCTCGATGGATTCCTCGCGCTCCTTCTTGGCGAGCTTGGTGTACCCCCAGTCGTCGAGCAGGCGATAGTGCAGCCAATACTGATTGACGGCGGTGAGTTCGCTGGTCAGCGCCTTGTTGAGGTACTCGATGACTGTCGGATTGCCCTTCATTTCGCAATTCTCCTCTCAACCGTGATGTTCATCATGACGTGTTCTGTTTCGCGCGGCTAGTCTTGGTCTCGCTGGTTCTCGAACGGTGATCGGTGAGGCAGCGATGCGGCCGAGCTCGGCCCTTCCTCGTCGTAGCCGACCATGAGCTTGGAAATGTGCGGCAGGCAGTTGCCGCAGGAGGGCCGCTTGCCCAGCGTCCGGTAAATGAGACCCGGTGTCAGCACGACGAACGGGTCCTTGGTGCGCAGCGCCGACACCGCTTCGTGGATGTCCTTGGCCGAGATCATGGAGCAGGAGCAAACAATCATGCCTCTCTACTAAGACAGCGCGGACGGCTTGTCTTTACGTCCGGCGAAAACCGGGTTGCGCGGTCGGACCGCGGGCGTCGCAGTCACTTTAGGATGATTCTAAAGTAGATAACCGGTGCGGGCAAGGTGGTCGCGGCAGAAAGGCGCAGGGTGAGCCGTGCGCTGACGTTTTCCCGCTTCCAGCCTCCGGCGCATGAGGTGCCGGCCTTAGGACCTCATAAACCACGGAATTTAGCCGAGTTTTAAGTCGCGTCTGCCATGCTCCGCGCCAACAAGAAGAACTGAACTGAACAATTGGGGGTGTGTCATGCAAGCCGGTGATTTTCAGGCGGACGATCTGTTCGCGCAGATTCAGGGTCTCGTCGCGGCTCTAGCGGTGGAGCGTCAGGCACGCGAGACTGCGGAAGCGGCCGATGCGGCCAAATCCGATCTTCTCACAATCGTCGGCCGCGAGCTTCACGCGCCCATGCAGGCGGTCGTCGCCATGGCCGAGCTCCTTCTCGACACCGAACTCGATCAGGGGCAGCGCCGCAATGCCGAGACGCTGGTACGGTCGGCGCGAAGCCTGAACTCTTCTCTCGTCGAGGTCGTCGATTTCGCCACGCTCGAGTCCGGCGAGGCAGACCTCGCGACCGAGCGCTTCGATCTGCATGCGCTGGTAAAGAACGCGGCTTCGGAGCTCCAGGTGCGGGCGCGCGCGCAGGGGGTGACGACGGGGGTCGATATGGCCTCCAACTGCCCCCGCTTCATCGTCGGCGACGAGGCGCGGGTGCGTCAGGTGCTCATGGGCCTGATCGAAGCATCGCTGCATTCGACGTCGGAAGGCTCGATCAGGCTCTTTGTCAGCGTCAACGACGCGGAGACGCCTTTCACGGTCCGCTTCGACGTCACCGACACGGGCGCAGGCTTGGATGAGGCGGAGCGGGCAAGCCTGTTCCGGCCGATGGCCGATACCTCGCGTGCCGGGGGTGGGCTCGGCCTGCCGATCGCGCGGCGGCTCGCCGAGGCGATGGGTGGCGATGTCGGCTGCGACAGCGTGGTCGGTCAAGGCAGTCTCTTTTGGTTCACCTTCCGGGCGGTCGCCGCGGAGGCCGAGCACGGCGTGCAAGGCGAGCAGGGCAAACCTTCGACGTCGGACAAGCTGTCCGGTCACGTGCTCGTGGTCGAGGACAACACGGTCAACCGCATGCTGATCGGGACCTATCTCGAAGAGTTCGGCTTGACCTACGAGGTGGTCGAGAGCGGCGCCGCGGCGCTCATGTGCCTCGCGGCCCGGCCTTACGATCTCGTCCTCATGGACACGGTGCTACCGGACTATGACGGCCTCAAGATCGCCAAGCAGATCCGGTCGCTGCACATCTCGTCGTCGGATGTTCCGATTGTGGGAATTGCCGCACGGGGCGCCGAGAAGGACGACCTTGCCTATGTCCTCGCGGGAATCAATGGGCGCGTCTCGAAGCCGATCCAGGGCGGTGCGCTCCATGCGACGCTGGTGCCGTTCCTGGCGGCGCAGGACGAGCCCATGGCCATCGCCCAAGCGAGCTAAGGCTCAAGCGTCAGGCGTTATCCATCAGCACGCCGGCGAGCAGGATCAGATAGGCGATCAGCAAGAGGCCGAGGCCATAGCCGGTGAAGATCGGCAAAGGCACGATCATGCCGATCACGACGAGAGCGGCGAGGATCACAGAGACGAGGAACGTCTCCCGGCGCGGCGTGCTCAGATTGAAGTTCATGGTGCTCCCCCTTGGCCAGATGCCCGAAAGCGATTCGGCGTTGGCGGGAGTCTAGCGGCAAAGCCGGGCCGCTGCCATCGCCCTGGCGGTGGGGATTCTAGAGCGGCACCTTCTCCTTGGCGCGCAGCGGCGGAACGGGAACGCCGGCCTCGGCCAGGACCTCGACCTTCTGGTCCACGAGATTGACGATGCCGGTCATGATCTCGTTGAGCTGGAAGTCCTTGGGCGTGTAGACGGCCGCGGCGCCGCACTGCTTCAGGATGTTGACGTCCTCGGCCGGGATGATGCCGCCGACCACGACAGGCACCTCGCCCATCCCCGCCTCGCGGAGCTTCTGCACCACGTCGCGCACGAGCGACACATGCGAGCCGGAGAGGATGGAGAGCCCGACCACGTGGGCCTTGGCCTCTTTCGCCTGCTCGACGATCTGGGTCGGCGTGAGCCGGATGCCGTCGTAAATGACGTCCATGCCGACGTCGTTGGCGCGCACGGCGATCTGCTCGGCGCCGTTGGAGTGACCGTCGAGGCCGGGCTTGCCGACGACGAAGGTCAGCGTGCGGCCAAGCTTGCCGGAGACTTGGGCGACAAGCTCCTTCACCTCCCTGAGCCGCTCCTCGTCAATCGCGTGCTTGGCGCCGATGCCGGTGGGTGCGCGGTACTCACCGAACACCTCACGCAGGATCCCGCCCCATTCGCCGGTGGTGACGCCGGCTTTGGCGGCGGCGATCGACGGGGGCATGATGTTGCGGCCTTCGCTTGCGGCTTCCTTCAGGTCGCGCAGGGCCTGACGCACGGCGGCCTCGTCGCGCTGCTGACGCCACGATTGCAGCGCCGCGATCTGTTCGATCTCGACCGACTCCGGCACGGTGAGGATGCCTTGGGCGCCGGAATCGAGCGGCGACGGCTCGGTCTCGGTGTAGCGGTTGACGCCGACGAGCACCTGATCGCCGCGCTCGATCGCCGCGACGCGGGCGGCGTTGGACGCGATCAGCGCCTCTTTCATGTAGTCGATGGCGGCGACCGCGCCGCCCATTTGGTCGAGCCTGGCGAGCTCGGCCCGAGCCTGCTCCTTCAATTCCTCGACCTTGCGGTCGATCACCTCGGCGCCGTCGAAGATGTCGTCGTATTCGAGAAGATCGGTTTCGTAGGCGACGATCTGCTGGAGCCGGAGCGACCATTGCTGATCCCACGGCCGCGGCAGGCCGAGCGCCTCGTTCCAGGCCGGGAGCTGCACGGCGCGGGCGCGCGCCTTCTTGGACAATGTGACGGCGAGCATCGACAGCAAGATGCGGTAGACGTTGTTCTCCGGCTGCTGCTCGGTGAGCCCCAGCGAGTTCACCTGAACGCCATAGCGGAAGCGGCGAAGCTTGGGATCCTCGACGCCATAGCGGTCGCGCGCGATCTCGTCCCAGAGATCGACGAAGGCCCGCATCTTGGAGACCTCGGTGATGAAACGCACGCCGGCGTTGACGAAGAAGCTGATGGCGCCGACGACGCTCGGGAAGTTCTCTTCAGGGACCTCGCCCGATCTCTTGACCTCGTCGAGAACGGCGATCGCCGTGGCGAGCGCGAAGGCGAGCTCCTGCGCCGGTGTCGCGCCTGCTTCCTGTAAATGGTAGGAGCAGACATTCGTCGGGTTCCACTTCGGCATCTCGCGGTTGGTGAAGACGATGACGTCCTTGATGAGACGGAGCGACGGCGCTGGCGGAAATACATAGGTGCCGCGCGACAGGTACTCCTTGAGGATGTCGTTCTGCACCGTGCCGGTGAGCTTCGTCCGGTCTGCGCCTTGCTCGTCGGCGAGCGACACATAGAGCGCGAGCAGCCACGCGGCGGTGGCGTTGATGGTCATCGAGGTGTTCATCTCGGCGAGCGGGATGCCCTCGAGCAGGTGGCGCATATCGCCGAGATGGGAGATCGGCACGCCGACCTTGCCGACCTCGCCGCGGGCCAGCGCCTCGTCGGAGTCGTAGCCGGTCTGGGTCGGCAGATCGAAGGCGACCGAGAGGCCGGTCTGTCCCTTCGAGAGATTTTTCCGGTAAAGCTCGTTCGAGGCCTTGGCCGTCGAATGGCCCGCATAGGTGCGGAACATCCACGGCTTATCGCGTTTGGTCTTGCCGTCTGCCATTCGCTGTCTCCAGGCGCGCTTTCCCAGCGCAGCCCGGCCCTATCGAAGCACGGGGGGACGCCTCGGCGCAACTTCGCGGAGGCGCGCTTGTTTCCGTATTCCATGGACCAGAAAGGATATCAAATCCCTTTCATGGGAATGCCGAACACCACGACGGCGAGCGCCAGGGCGGCGAGCGCCAGAAAGGCGGTGGTGTAGAGCGCGCGGTAATGCAGGCCCGGGGTCTTCAAGGCGACGCCGGCCGCGACCACGCATTGCATCAGGTAGAACAGGGCAAAGGCCCGCGACGCCAGCGTGATCACGCCAAAAATGTCGAGCGACCAGGTGAGCCCGATGCCGATCAGGGCGATGACCGGGTACGCGTGCCGGTGGTCGATCCTCTGGCCGCTGACCTGCTCGATGAGGCCGCCCGCGCCGATGGCGTCGGCGACGGCGGCGGAGAGTTGGGCGAACACGGCGCCGATCACGATCAGATAGACGAGGCTCGAGGCGGCCGGCGCGAGCACGGCGATGATGCCGGTCGCGTCGCCATTGAGGGCCTTGGGATCCTCGACCGCCGCCGTCGCCAAAAGAAAGAACACGATGTAGATCGCGCCCGACAGCCATTGCGCATAGCGCATGGTGCGGACGCGCAGCTCGGGCGGATAGGCGCCGGCGAGAAAGCGCGACGTCTCGAAGCCCTGGACGACCACGAGCAGGCCGAACACGACCCTCAGCGCGTGCCAGTCGAACGGCTTGGTATGTTCCACGACGTGCCAGGTGTCGTGCATGACCGCATCGATATTGAACCAGGCGAGCGCGGCGATGGCCGCGGCGATGATCGCAAGCTTCAGCCCGACGGCGTATTCCTCGATGCTCTCCAGACCGTGCAGGCCGCGCAGCATGCCTTGCGCGCCGATGCCGATGAGAATGACGGTGGTGACGCCCTTGGCCGCCAGGGGATGCGGGACGCCGAGGCCTTTGAGCAGGAAGGCCGAGAGCAGCGTCAGGTAGTACGTGACCGAAATGAAGTAGGCGAGGGCCAGCGCGAGATGGGACGCACTTTCCAGAAAGCCGAGCCAGCCGCGTCCGTCTTTGGCGAAGAGCGACTCGCCGTGAATGAAGAGCGGTTCGCCGTGGAGAATATTGAAGCGGATGGCGCCGCCGAGCAGGTAGGCAAACACCACGAGCCCGGTCATGGCGATCACGGCATAGGAGCCGAGGTCGTGGGTCAGCAGCGGAAACGAGACAAGGAAGCCCGAGCCGATGATGGATGCGAGCGGCGTCACAGTCGCGCGCCACACCGGCGAGGCGGTAACCCGGGGGGTGAAGAGCAGCGCTACCGCGGCGGCGAGCGTGACAAAAACGATGAGATTGCCGGTCAGTTCTGCACCGCCGATTCGAGGCTTGTGGAAGGTCCCGGGCCCGGTTTAGGCCAATCCGCCATGGGATCAAATGCCTTTGGGGGGCGGCGCCGTGCCGCGCCTCTTTTGCGGGGTGCGCGAATCGACCCCTGGGCAGAGGCGTTTGTTTTTGCTAACCCTCCAACCCCATTGAAGGGGACTTTCCCGAAAATAGGGCAAATCTGACTGAGCCCTGGCTTTTTTGGGGCCGTCCTGTGTTAAGTCTGCGGCCTGCAAACATGTTGCAGTCGCGAGATGGATCGAAGACAATTGCCGCAGTGCAAAAAGAGACCGAAAAAGAGGACTGGGGGGACAACCGGATGAATGAAATGTCTTTAACTGCAGTTTCTCCAGAAACGTCCGCGCCGGCAGGCGAGATCAAGGATCTCTACGAGATCGGCGAGATTCCTCCGCTCGGTCACGTGCCGAAGAACATGTATGCCTGGGTGATCCGCAAGGAGCGCCACGGCCCTCCCGACGAGGCCATGCAGGTCGAGGTGGTGCCGACCTGGGAGCTCGACTCCCATGACGTGCTCGTTCTCGTGATGGCGGCGGGCGTCAATTACAACGGCGTGTGGGCGTCGCTCGGCCAGCCGATGTCGACGCTCGACGTGCACAAGAACCCCTATCATATCGCCGGCTCAGACGCGTCCGGCATCGTCTGGGCGGTTGGCGCCAAGGTCAAACGCTGGAAGGTCGGCGACGAGGTCGTCATCCACTGTAACCAGGACGACGGCGACGACGAGGAATGCAACGGCGGCGATCCGATGTTCTCGCCGTCGCAGCGCATCTGGGGCTATGAGACGCCGGACGGCTCGTTCGCGCAATTCTGCCGCGTGCAGGACCGCCAGCTGCTGCCGCGGCCGCAGCATCTCACCTGGGAGGAGGCGGCCTGCTACACGCTGACGCTCGCCACCTCCTACCGCATGCTGTTCGGCCATCGTCCGCACACGCTGAAGCCCGGCCATAACGTTCTGGTGTGGGGCGCGTCCGGGGGCCTCGGCTCCATGGCCATTCAGCTCTGCGCCACGGCCGGCGCTAATGCCATCGGCGTCGTGTCAGAAGACGACAAGCGCGATTACGTGATGTCGCTCGGCGCCAAGGGCGTGATCAACCGCAAGGAGTTCAACTGCTGGGGCCAGATGCCCAAGGTCGGCACGCCGGAATACGATGCGTGGAACAAAGAGGTCCGCAAATTCGGTAAGGCCATCTGGGACATCACCGGCAAGGGCGTAAACGTCGATTGCGTGTTCGAGCATCCGGGCGAGGCGACCTTCCCGGTCTCCTGCTTCATCGTGAAGCGCGGCGGCATGGTCGTGTTCTGCGCCGGCACCACCGGCTACAACCTCACCATGGACGCCCGCTATGTCTGGATGCATCAGAAACGCATCCAGGGCTCCCACTTCGCGCATTTGGCCCAAGCGAGCCAGGCCAACAAGCTCGTCATTGAGCGGCATGTCGATCCGTGCATGTCCGAGGTGTTCCCTTGGCAGCAGATCCCCAAGGCGCATATGCGCATGTGGAAGAACGAGCACCGGCCCGGCAACATGTCCGTGCTGGTCAGCGCGCCGGTCACGGGGCTTCGGACCTTCGAGGACGTGCTCGAGGCCAGCCAGGAAATGCACGGCAGGTCCTAAAAGGCGAGAGCCGCTTACGAATTCGGCCGCCATGCGGCCGCAGGCGCTCCGGGACGGAACCGTCCCGGAGCGTTTTTTCTGCTATCCCACTCACGCAATTCAAGGTTTGACTCTCGTCCCCGGTCGGGGTTCGTTGAGCCCGGAATCTGACCAGAATCGTCCCCAAGGAGCCTGAACTTGACCGCCGCCGAGACCCTGACCGACCGCGCGGGGCTGACCCCTGCCGAGCTGATCCCGCTGCTTGAAGCCGCCGCCGAGGCGGCAGGGGCGTTGAACGCCCAGGCGACCGAGGCCGTGAGGGCCAAGCTGGCCCCCGGCGGCAAGGTCGACAACGCGGCCCTGGAACGCGAGGAGCACGTGGCACACGGGCTTGCCTGGGTCTCCACCTATGCGGAGGGCATCCGCCAGCTCGCCGACTACGCCAAGCGCATCGAGGGCGAGGGGCGGTTCGGCGAGATGGAGTCGCTGCTCAGCCAGATCGTGGCCGGCGAGTATCTCGCGCAGCTCGCGGGCGGCGTCACCATGAGCCAGGGCGAGGTTGTCCGGCTGCACGAGCTTGGGGTTCCGGACTCCGCGCGGGAGACATTCCTCACCGGCGACGTCACCGCGCTGATCCAAGGGGTCACCCCTCAGATGCGCGCCCGCGTCGTGGCGCTGATCCAGGACGCGCAAAGCGCCGCTGCGGCGAACTACGGCGATCCCGGCCTCGAGGAGACCTACGAAGACATTCGCAATGAGATGCGCCGCTTCTCGGAGGCGGAGGTCGTGCCGCATGCACAGGACTGGCATCTCAAGGACGAGTACATTCCGATCGAGCTGATCAATCACATGGCAGAGCTCGGCGTGTTCTCGCTGACGCTCCCGGAAGAATATGGCGGCCTCGGCCTCGGCAAGGAGGCCATGTGCGTCGTCTCCGAGGAGTTGTCCCGCGGCTATATCGGTGTCGGATCGCTCGGCACGCGGTCGGAGATTGCCGAGGAGCTGATCCTGAATGGCGGCACGGACGCCCAGAAAGAAGAGTGGCTGCCGAAGATTTCGTCCGGGGAGATCCTGCCGACGGCGGTGTTCACCGAGCCGAATACAGGCTCCGACCTCGCCTCGCTGACGACGCGTGCGGTGAAGGCCGGCGACGTCTATCGGATCACGGGGCAGAAGACCTGGATTACCCATGCCGCGCGCGCCGATCTGATGACGGTGCTCGCGCGCACCGATCCGAGCGAGAAGGGCTATCGCGGGCTCTCGATGTTCCTCGCGCCCAAGCCGCGCGGCACCGACGACAATCCGTTTCCGGCGGACGGCATGTCCGGCGGCGAGATCGAGGTGCTCGGCTATCGCGGCATGAAGGAGTTCGACATCTCCTTCGACGGGTTCGAAGTGCCGGCCGCCAACCTGCTGGGCGGCGTCGAGGGCCAAGGCTTCAAACAGCTGATGCAGACCTTCGAGGCGGCGCGCATCCAGACCGCCGCGCGGGCCATCGGCGTGGCGCAATCGGCCCTCGACCTCGGGCTTCGCTACGGCATGGAGCGCAATCAATTCGGCAAGCCGATCATCGAGTTCCCCCGCGTCTCCGATAAGCTCGCCATGATGGCGGCGGAGATCCTGCTCGCCCGGCAGCTCACTTATTTCGCGGCGCGGGAGAAAGATGCCGGGCGTCGCTGCGATCTCGAAGCGGGCATGGCCAAGCTGCTCGCGGCGCGTGTGGCTTGGGCCGCGGCCGACAATGCGCTGCAAATCCACGGTGGCAACGGCTTCGCCTTGGAATATCCTGTCAGCAGGGTGCTTTGCGACGCGCGCATCCTGTCTATCTTCGAGGGCGCCGCAGAGATCCAGGCCCATGTCATCGCCAGACGCTTGCTAGAGGGATGACCGGTCTTCGCTCATAACAAAGGTGGAGGAAACACATGCGTGTGCTCAAATTTGCTTTAGCCTCGGCTGCCGCGCTCATTATCTTCAGCGGCTCGGCCTACGCCGTCGAGGTCAACAAGAAGATCGCGGTGCCTGGCGACCCGGAAGACATCTGGGACATGATTTCGGACTTCTGCTCCATCCAGGACTGGCATCCCGCCGTCGAGCAGTGCGACGAGAGCGAAGAGGGCGGCGACACATTTCGGACGCTCACCCTGAAGGGTGGCGGCAAGATCAAGGAGAAGCTCGTCGATCATGACGACGAGAGCTACACCTACCAGATCGTCGAAAGTCCGCTGCCGGTGAAGAACTACCAGGCCAAGATTTGGGTCGAACAGGACGCGCGGCAGGACGACCGCACCGACATCCATTGGGATGCGACGTTCGATGCGAATGGTGCAAGCGACGAGGACGCCGCCAAGACGATCGGCGGCATCTTCACCGACGGCCTGAAGAGCATCAAGCAGATGGCCTTGACCGAGGACGACCAAGAGGACAAGGACTAGGAACGGAGAATGGAAGATGCGAAGGAGGGAATGCAGGTCTCGCGTGAGCCCATGCGGCCCTTCCTCGCGCTTCTCATCGCGCTCGCCGTCTGTTTCGCCGCGTCAGCTATCGGCGGCGCGATAACCCGGCCCAATCTCGACTGGTACGACACGCTCGTGCGGCCGAGCTTCGCACCGCCCAATGCTGTCTTCCCCATCGTGTGGAGCATTCTCTACGCGATGATGGCGGTCGCAGCCTGGCTCGTGTGGCGTACCCCCGGCAAAGAGCAGGACAAGAAGGTCGCGCTCATCTGGTTCGGCGTCCAGCTTGTCATCGGCGTTCTGTGGTCCGTCGCCTTTTTCGGGCTGCATATGCCCCTCTACGGCTTCGGCGTGATCCTGGCGTTGATCGTCGCCATCGTCATCACCATCGTGTTCTTCGATACGGTGAGCCGTCCGGCCGCCTTGTTGCTCATACCGTATGTGTTGTGGGTCGCGTTCGCCACCGGCCTCAACTTCGTCATCTGGGTGCTGAACAGCGGCATCGACTTCACGCAACCACAGTAGCGCCGGACGAGTGGAACACATGACCCAACGTTCTGTCCTGATCACCGGATGCTCCTCCGGTATCGGGCTCGCATCGGCGCAGGTGCTGAAGGCGCGCGGCTGGCGCGTGTTCGCCACCGCCCGGAAGCCTGAAGACCTCGCGCGGCTGAAGCAGGAGCATGGGCTCGAGAGCCTTTATCTCGACTATACGGAGCCTCAGTCGATTGCCGCGGCGGCCGGGCAGGTTCTCGAGGCGACCGGCGGTGCGCTCACCGCGCTCTTCAACAACGGCGCCTATGGCCAGCCAGGCGCGGTCGAGGATTTGAGACCCGAGGTGCTGCGGGCCCAGTTCGAGGCCAATGTCATCGGCTGGCTCGATCTCACGCGCCGGATCATCCCGGCGATGCGGGCGCGGGGCGAAGGGCGGATCGTGTTCTGCTCCTCGGTGCTCGGGATGATCGCGGGGCCCTACCGGGGTGCCTATTGTGCCTCGAAATTCGCGGTCGAAGCGCTCGCCGACGTGCTCCGCATGGAACTCGCCGGCACCGGTATCCACATTTCGCTGATCGAGCCGGGTCCCATCGCCACGCGCTTCATCGAGCATGCCATCGAGCACTACCGCCGCAATATCGACATCGATGGGTCGCCTCACCGGGAGGTCTATCGGTCGCGCCTCGCCCGGATGGAGGAGGGCGGCCAGAAGACGTTCAAGCTTCCGCCCGAGGCAGTCGCCACCAAGCTGGTCCACGCGCTCGAGACCAAGCGGCCGAAAGCCCGCTATTACGTGACTTTTCCGACCTATGCCGTGGCGATCCTGCGGCGTTTGCTGCCGACCGCTGCGCTCGACGCGGTGGCGGCAAGAAACTAAAGTGCCCCCTCGGCGTTGAATTTCAACGCCCAATGAGACCCGGGAGGGCCAATTGGAAGACATTCTCCGCATGATCATCCCCTTCGCGCTCGCGGCGGTGGGTATCGTGCTGCTGTTCGGGCTGTGGAATATGATGCGGGGCGGAGATCCCAATCTCAGCCAGAAACTGATGCGCGCACGCGTCATCCTCCAGTTCATCGCACTCGTCATCGTCATGACGGTGATCTATCTCGCAGGGCACAGACCCTGAAACGTCTGCTTGACCCCGCTTAGGGCCCCGCTACGCTAAGCTTCCAATAAGCGGTGGGATTCCGCGAACCCTGGCAAGCAGGGACGGGTGGTCATGGTTGTCCTCAGCAAGATCTACACACGCACCGGCGACGACGGCACGACGGCGCTCGGGTCGGGCAAGCGCGTCGCGAAATACGATCTCAGGGTCGAGGCTTACGGTACGCTCGATGAGACGAATGCGATAATCGGGCTCGCCCGCCTGCATACAAGCGGAACCGACCCCCAGCTCGACGCCATGCTGGCGCGCATCCAGAACGATCTGTTCGATCTCGGCGCCGATCTATGCTTTCCCGACGAGACCAAGGACGCGCGCGGACGCCTGCAGGTGAGCGACGCGCAAGTGGCCCGCCTCGAAGAGGAGATCGACCTCCTGAACCACTCGCTCCAGCCGCTGCGCTCCTTCGTGCTGCCTGGCGGCACGCCGGCCGCGGCCTTCCTGCATCTTGCCCGCACCGTGTCGCGCCGGGCCGAACGCCTGATGGTGGCGCTCGCCTCGCGTCCGGACGAGCCGGTGAGCGAACCCGGATTGCGCTACGTCAACCGGCTGTCGGACTTCCTGTTCGTCGCGTCGCGTTATGCCAACGGCAAAGGCGCATCCGACGTGCTGTGGGTGCCGGGCAAGAATCGCTGAGTAGGATCGGCGGTGCCTTTGTGTTCGTCCCCCTCCACGACACCAACCCCCTCAAGAATATCCGCTTTCAATATGTGACCGTGGGGCTGATCGCCCTCAACGTCGCCGTCTACGTCATCTTTCAGACGGGCTGGTTCGTTCCGCTCGCCGACGAGGACGTGACGGCGTTCGCCGTGATTCCGGCCCGGTTGATGGCAGCCTCGGCGGGCGGGTCGGCGTTCTTCGCCAACGGCGCGGTCTTCGTGCCGGAGCGCCTGACGCTCGTCACCTACATGTTCTTGCACGGGGGCTGGATCCACCTCATCGGCAACATGCTGTTCCTGTGGGTGTTTGGCGACAATATCGAGGACGCCATGGGGCATGTCCGCTTCGTCATGTTCTACCTGATGTGCGGGATCTTCGCGGCTCTGCTGCATTCCTACATGCTGCCCTACTCCCAGTTGCCTCTGATCGGCGCGTCGGGAGCCGTGGCGGGGGTCATCGCCGCTTACCTCATCCTCCACCCCAAGGTTAAGGTTTGGGTGCTGGCGCTGTGGCGTATCCCCATCAAAATCACCGCCGCCTGGGCCCTCGGGATCTGGATTTTGGCCCAGTTTGGCAACCTCCTGTTCGAGAGCGAGGAGGCGGTCGCCTGGTGGGCCCATGTCGGCGGTCTGGCGGCCGGTGCGGTGCTAATCCTGTTTATGCGGCGGCGCGGTGTGGTGCTGTTCGACCGCACCAGGGGGGGTGCCTGAGGGCCCGCCGGAAGACCCCAGGAACCATTGACTTCGGCCATTTCGGGCAGTACGGTCGCCGCCATTTCGCAGTTGCGAGATGCTGGCTTGTGGGGGGCTAGTCAACCGTGCGGGGAACGCAAAGAGCCGCATGAAAATTCTCGTACCCGTCAAACGGGTCATCGATTCAAACGTCAAGGTCCGCGTCAAATCCGATGGCAGCGGGGTTGACCTTGCCAACGTGAAGATGTCGATGAATCCATTCGATGAGATTGCCGTCGAAGAGGCCGTCCGCATCAAGGAGCGCGGCGAGGCTGGCGAGATCGTCGCCGTGTCCATTGGCAGCGCCAAGTCGCAAGACACGCTCCGCACGGCGCTTGCCATGGGCGTCGACCGAGCCATCCTGGTGAAGACCGACGAAGCCGTCGAGCCGCTCGGCGTGGCTAAGGTCTTGAAGGCGGTGGTCGAGAAGGAGACGCCCGATCTCGTGATCATGGGCAAGCAGGCGATCGACGACGACTGCAATCAGACAGGTCAGATGCTCGCCGGTCTCCTCGGCGCGCCGCAAGGCACATTCGCCTCGAAGATCGAGCTCAACGGCGAGAAGGTCAAAGTGACCCGCGAGGTCGATGGCGGGCTTGAGACGGTCGAGCTTTCGAAGCCCGCGGTGGTCACCACCGACCTTCGCCTCAACGAGCCGCGCTACGCCTCGCTTCCCAACATCATGAAGGCGAAGAAGAAGCCGATCGAGGAGACGAGCCCCGAGACGCTCGGCGTCGACATCACGCCGCGGCTCAAAGTGATCTCCGTCGTCGAACCCAAGGCCCGCGAGGCCGGCATCAAGGTCGATGACGTGGCCATGCTCGTGGACAAGCTCAAGAACGAAGCGGGGGTGCTCTGATGGCGGTGCTGCTTCTCGCAGAGCACGACAATCAGACATTGGCGCCGGCCACGGCGAAGGCGCTCTCCGCCGCGCGCGCGTTCGGCGGCGACGTCGATATCCTCGTTGCGGGCGAGGGCTGCAAAGGCGTCGCCGAGGAAGCGGCCAAGCTTGAGGGCGTGCGCAAAGTTCTGCTCGCCGATGCGCCGCAGCTCGCGCACCGGCTGGCGGAGGACACCGCCGCCACCATCGTTCCGCTGATGGCCAACTACAACGTCCTGCTTGCGCCGGCGACGACCACGGGCAAGAACGTGCTGCCGCGCGTGGCGGCGCTGCTCGATGTGGGGCAGATCTCCGACATCGTCGAAGTGAAGTCGCCCGACACATTCGTGCGACCGATCTATGCGGGCAATGCGCTCGAGACGGTGCAGACCTCGGACAAGACGGTCGTCGCCACGGTGCGCACCACGGCTTTTGCCAGCGCAGGCGAAGGCGGTTCGGCCGAAATCGAGACGGTCACGCCCGCAGATGCGATCGGCCAGTCGAGTTTCGTCGGGGCCGACATCACCGAAAGCGAGCGGCCCGAGCTGACGTCGGCACGGATCATCATTTCCGGCGGTCGCGGCATGGCCTCGGGCGAGAATTTCGACAAGCTCATCGCACCGGTCGCGGACCGGCTCGGAGCCGCAATCGGCGCTTCCCGCGCCGCTGTCGATTCCGGTTACATGCCGAACGACTACCAGGTCGGGCAGACCGGCAAAGTCGTGGCACCGGAACTCTATGTCGCCGTGGGAATCTCCGGCGCCATCCAGCATCTCGCCGGCATGAAGGACTCCAAGGTGATCGTCGCCATCAACAAGGACGCCGAAGCACCGATCTTCCAGGTTGCCGATTACGGGCTTGTCGGCGACCTGTTCACCGTATTGCCCGAGCTCGACGCCGAATTGAAGAAGGCGGGCTACGGAGAGTAAGCCAGTTCATGAGGATCGACGATGGACGACATAGTGCAAGGCTCGGATCTCCGCGCAGATCCGGCATCGAAGCAGGAGCTTGAGGTGGAACCCATTCGCAAAGTCGGGATTGTCGGCGGCGGTCAGATGGGTAGCGGCATTGCCCATGTCGTGGCGCTCGGCGGCTATGACGTGGCGATCAACGACCTCGCCAAGGAGCGGTTCGATACGGCGTTTGCGAACATCGAGAAGAACATGGCGCGCCAGGTCTCGTCCGGCAAAATCACCGAGGAGGATCGCGACAAGGCGCTCGCCCGCATCAGCTTCGCCGAGACGTTCCAGGATTTCGCCGATGCCGACCTCGTCGTGGAGGCAGCTACGGAAGACGAGACGGTGAAGCGCAAGATCTTCGTCGCGGTGTGTTCGTTCCTCAAGCCGGATGCGATCCTCGCCACAAATACCTCGTCTATCTCCATTACCCGACTCGCCGCCACCACCGACCGGCCCGAGCGGTTCATCGGCATGCATTTCATGAATCCGGTGCCGGTGATGGAGCTGGTGGAGATGATCCGCGGCATCGCCACCGACGACGTCACGTTCACCCGGGCCAGGGAGTTCGTCGAGACGCTGCACAAGACCACGGCCGTGTCGGAAGATTTTCCGGCGTTCATGGTCAATCGCATCCTTCTGCCGATGATCAACGAGGCGGTCTACACGCTCTACGAGGGCGTGGGCTCGGTCGACGCCATCGACACCGCCATGCGGCTCGGCGCGCATCATCCCATGGGACCCCTGCAACTCGCCGACTTTATCGGACTCGATACGTGTCTGTCGATCATGCAGGTGCTGTACGAGGGGCTTGCCGATTCCAAGTACCGGCCTTGTCCGCTTCTCGTGAAATATGTCGAGGCCGGGTGGCTTGGGCGGAAAACCAAACGCGGCTTCTACGATTATCGCGGCGAAACGCCGATGCCGACCCGCTAGCAGGCGTCGTTTCTTCTCATTTCCACTGTCGTTCAGACCATTCTGGCGAGCGTCATCTGCGCCGCCGAAATTGCGGACGCTTGCTTGAAGGCGTCATGGATCGCCGCTAAGGTCTCCCTACGGAGCAATCACTTTCCTCGCATGGCAGTTTGGTGGGCTGCCATTACGTTTATGGAGATGAGCGATGAAGTTCCAAACGCGTTTCATGGCCGTTGCGGTCGTCCTCGGTCTTGCGTTTGCGGCGAGTCCGGCGGCCGCTGAGTGCAATCCCGACAATGCCTTGTTCGAGGACGATTTCGAGTTCATGGATGTCTCGTGGGGCGAGCCTGACGATAGCTTCTCGGTCGAAGACGAGGCCTTGCTCGTCAAGGGATCGCGCCAGCAGGTCAATTTCTCCACGCAGAGCGATGGCGCGACGCATGTCTGCGTGGACGCGACCGTCGTCGATGCCGCCAATCCCGCCAACAGCCCCATGGGCCTCATCTTCTGGTGGCAGGACTGGGACAATTACTACTATGTGTGGTTTTGGCCGGACGGCGGGCTCGAGGTGCGGCGCATCTTCAAAGGCAAGGCCTCGACCGTGTTCACGACGGAGACGCTGGCGCTGAAAAAAGGCGTCGGTGCCACGAACCAGATTGAGCTCGACCTTCAACCGCGCTCCGCCACGCTCATCGTCAACGGCACCGAGGTGCAGCGGTTCAGGGGCATCCAGCCCAAGGACGGGGGCGTGATTGGCATCTCGGCCACCTCGCCTGAGGATGCACCCGCGACGTTCAAGTTCGACAATTTCATCGTCACCCAGCCTGCTGCCGAATAGGCCGCCAGGTCTGGCGCGACCAGGGATTTTCGGGCCGCTACCGATATTTGGCAGCGGCCCATCGCTTTTACAGCTGCTGGGTGTCTTCGTCGGGCGACGCTTCCAAGCTTCGCGCTGGATTCCACTTACGCTGCAGCGCGAGCGGGGCTTGCGCCGCCTTATTGGCCTCCGGGGCCAGCGACCGGCTCGCCGTGGGCATATCCCGGTGGGCGGGCGCCACCTGCCCCGTCTCGGCAGTGGACGAGCGGGTCAGGGCCAGCACCGCGCTCCGCCCGTTCGCGGGCTCGGTCGCCTGCATCTCCGTGTCGGCCGAGCGCGACGCCGACTTCGGAAGGGCTTGGCCTGGAGGCTCCGCGGCTTGGGCACGCTGGGCCCCGGCTGAGCGCGACAGGCTCACCCCCTCGTCTTGATCGCCAGCAGGCATGGCGGCTTGCGCCGTTTGCGTGGCCCCGCGTGACAAGGCTCCCAGCGACGCCTGTCCAGGGGTGGGATGAGCGGCTTGGGCAGACTGGGCGCTGGCTGAGCGCGACGTATCGATGCTTGTGCCGCCGTCAGGGGTCGCCGCTTGCGCGGCCTGCTTGGGCATCGACCGCGCGGCGTCCGCAGCGGGAATCGCAGGCGGCGTGGCGCTTCGCGACTGCGCCGCATCGGCCGACCGTGCCGGGCTCAAATCCAAAGGCTGTCCGCCTTCGGGTGTCGCGTTTCGAGTGGTCTTGGTCTCGACCGACCGGGTCAGGCCGAGACCTGTGCCGACCCCTGCTGTCGGTGCATTGCGGTGCTGCTCGGCCTCGGCCGTGCGCATGAGGCTCGCTTGCGGGCCTTGGCCCAATTGCGACCTTGCCGCCTGGGCTGATCGACTCGGCGCCGACCGGGCGCCGGCCGGTGCCGCGCCGGTCTTGATTGCCTTCGCCATCATCTCGGCGGTCTTCATCTCGGCGTTCTTCGCCACGCGGTCTGCGTAGAGGCTGGCCAGCACGGCGATCACGGCAATCGCGATCACGCCGAGGATCGCGTAGGTGAGCTTTGCATCTTTCGTCGACATTCTTCTCTCCGAAGCTTGGATGATTGATGCTCCTGGCCGAGATTAAACCCTCCGCTTGATGTCATTTGCAAGGCGTCCGCTTCTGGGATCCGTTCGCTGCGCGCCGTTCTCCGGTGAATGCCAGATGAACGCCGGCCTCAGATTGGGTTCAGCCGGGATTTGCGACAACAGCCCCCTGAGATGAGCGGGGGATCGCTTCCGCTCTTGATGAGGAGCCAGCGCCTTAGAGGAAGGCGCAGATGACAAGCTGGAGGCTAATCCGATGCTCAAGACCGCACTTCTGACCGCAGCGACCTGTGCAACGCTCATGTTCGGCGCGCCGTTCGCCGAGACCCAGGCCGGCGAGGCGGCGCTTTCGGGCGACGCTTTACGCAACGCCGTGAGCGGCAAGACCATTTTTCTCAAGATTTCGGGCTTCGAACTGCCGATCCGCTATGCGTCCGGCGGTACCATGAAAGGCAGCATGGGCACGGTCGCCGCCGCCTTCGCCCGCGGCGATGGCTCTTCCGACACGGGCAAATGGTGGATCGCCGATGACCAGCTTTGCCAAAAATGGCGGACTTGGATGGAGGGCAACACCTATTGCTACAAGCTCAGCCAGAGCGGTGCCCAAGTGCGCTGGGTGCGCAATGACGGCCGCTCGGGCACCGCGCGGATCGGCGGCTAACGCGTTCTCACCTCTCCCAACCGCCGAAACTGCAAAGAGCCGCTCCTCCTCGCGAAGGGCGGCTCTTGGCTTTTTGGCTTCGGCGTAAGATTCACGTCAGTTTGCGCGCTTACGCGGTCCGGGTATGATGATGCGCCCATTCTCATTGGCCAGGAGTGCCACCCATGAGAATGGCTCGCCTTTCAGGCCGACTTCGAGTCAAAAGAACCGACGCAACCCAAACATGGCGTGCTCGTCAGTCGGAAATTCGGAAACGTACAAGGAGTTGTGTAACGTGTGGTTTCGTCTGACTCTGACATCGGCCCTGGCGTTGACCGTCCTGCTCCCCAACGCCGCCCATGCCAATCGCAAAGCCTGCCTGAACCTCGAACAGAGCTACGAGCAGATCCAGCGGGGCGCGAGCACCATCGAGATCAACAATGTGCTGTTTTCGGCCGCCGACAAGGGGTGCCAGCCGCTGGCGGTCAAGCTCCTCGATGACGGTGCCTCGCTTGCGGCGCGAGACCGGTTCGGGTCCCAGCCGCTGGCGCATGCCGCCGCGGCCGGCAAGCCCGAGATCGTCACGCTGTTCCTGGATCGTGGCGCGGCCATAGATGCGCAGAACATCGATGGCGCCACCGCCCTCTACAAGGCGGCAGAGGCGGGCCGGCTCGAGACCGTTCAGCTGTTGGTCGAGCGGGGGGCGAATGTGAACCTCGCCGGGCGCACCGGAATCAGTCCCCTTTCCGCAGCGGCCTATATGGGCAGCGAGCCTATCGTCACGTTCCTGATCGGCAAGGGTGCCGACCTCAATGCGAGCGACAAGACCGAGAAGTCTCCGATCGTCTACGCTGCCGGCCGCGGCTTCCTGCCCGTAACGCGCCTCCTTCTGGACAAGGGCGTCGACGTCAACGCGCGCTATGGAAACGATCTGACCGTGCTGATGTGGGCGGCAGGCTATTCCAGCGAGGCCGGCGTGAACGACATCGTCGAGGTCATGAAGCTGCTGCTCGATCGCGGAGCACATATCGACGATCGGGACAATCGCGGCCGCACGGCACTGATGATCGCAGCCGAGCTCAACCATGCAGAGGCGGTCAATCTCCTGCTCGCGCGTGGCGCGGACAAGAGCCTGCGAGACAAGCAAGGCAAGACCGCCGCAGACCTCACAACGCTTACGGCCCTACGTGAAAAGCTGGCGGCCGCGCACTAAGCGCTAGCGGCCGTTACCGAGATATTGGTCGATCTCGAGACCCGCCAGATATTTCGAAAGCGCCTCGAGATCGTCCTTCGAGGCTGCCTTCATAAGATCCGACATGCCTGGGTTGTTGCCGCGCGACCCGTCACGAAACGCGAGCATCTGGTTGTGCAGATATTCCTGCCATTGACCGGCAAGCCGCGCGGTCGTGCCGTCTCCCTGGAAGTGATCGAGGTGACAGCCGCGGCAGCCGATCGACTTTGCCGCTGCATCGGCCTTGGCGGCGACGTCCGACGGGGCGGGCGGCTGCTCGAGGTCCGGCCATTTCTTATGGGTGAAATAGGCCGCAAGCGCATACATGTCCTTCTTCTCAAATTGGGATGCGATGGGCCCCATGACCGGGTTCTTGCGCATGCCGCTCTTGAAGTCGCGCAGCTGCAGGTAGAGATAGCCTTCGTTCTGGCCCCAGATGACCGGTATCTCGTGGCTGATCGGTACGCCGTTCTCGCCGTGGCAGGTGGCGCACAGCTTCACCTTCTCCTCGATAGGAGCGTCGGCGGCGAACGCGCTCCCGCTCACGATCAGGGCGAAGGCAAGGAGCGCTGCGCGACGAGCGCAGCCTGACATCTGAGACATTCTTGGACCCCCGGCATGGAGCTGTCGTGAAAAGGACGGGGCACCGCAGTGCCCCGTCCCAATTTATCCTATCGCCAAGCGGGCGAAATGCGATCAATCGACCGTAAAGGCGATGATATTGTTGCCGCGCTTGAAGTCGATCTGGGTGTTACCACCGGCGCCGACCACGATGTACTCCTTGCCGTCCACCGAATAAGCGGCAGGCGGCGCATTGACACCGGCACCGGCGAAGAACGACCACAGCACGTCGCCGCTGGCGGCGTCGTAGGCCCGGAACCAGCCGTCGCCCTCACCGGTAAACATAAGACCGCCAGCCGTGGTCAGCGCGCCACCCATCATGGGCAGCGGCGTCTTCTTCTGCCATTTGATCTTGCCGGTATTGTAGTCGACCGCGGTGACGTTGCCGAACGACTCCTCGGTAGCGATCACCTTGAAGGCGCCGCCCAGCCACAGCTTGCCACCCGGATAGGGTGAGCTCTGAACCTGGTAGGTCATCGGCTGATGCAGGTTGACTGCATAAGCCAGCCCCAGCTCGGGGTTGACCGCCATCGGCGACCATTCGACACCGCCATTGGCGCCCGGCAGCATGCGTGCACCTTCGGCGGTCGGCAATGTGTACATGCCGTCTTGCGACACCATCGGCTCGGAGAAGCGGATGAGGCTGCAATCCTTGCGGTCGTTGACGTAGACGTGCCCGGTTTTGCCGCCGTGAATCACGGCCGGCACCACGTTGCCGTCCTTGTCCTTCGCATCGACCAAGACCGTCGGGCTCGTGTCGTCGAGATCCCAGACGTCATGGGGGATATACTGGAAGTGGCAGACATATTTGCCGGTGTCGAGATCGACCGACACGAGCGACTCCGTGTAGAGATTGTCGCCGGGCCGGATCGCGCCGTCGAGGTCAGGCGAAGGGTTGCCGACCACGAAGTAGACGCGCTTGGTCTTGAGATCGACGGACGGGTTCTGCCACACGCCGCCGCCGAGCGTCTTGTACGGATCGCCGGATTTGGCGAGCTCCGCTTTCTCGGCCGCGATGTCGCGATGCAGGTCTTTGCCCGTGGCGTCCTTCGTCGCCCACACACCGACGGAGTTCTCGGCAGCGGTGTCGAAGTTCCACACGAGCTTGCCGCTATCGGCGTCATAGGCGCGGACGAAGCCGCGGATACCATACTCGCCACCGTTGGTGCCGATCAGGATCTTGCCGTCCACGGCGGTCGGCGCCATGGTCTCGCTATAGCCAAGCTCTGGATCGGCGATTTGGGTCTGCCAAATGACGCTGCCGGTCTTGGCATCCAGCGCGACGAGCTGAGAGTCGAGCGTCGCCAGATAGACCTTGTCTTTATAGATGGCGACGCCACGGTTATTCGGACCGCAGCAATATGTCGTGATGGGTCCCATCTTGTGCTTGTAGTGCCAGTACTCTTCGCCGGTCTTGGCGTTCAACGCATAGACGTGGTCGAACGACGTGGTGACGTACATCACCCCGTCGACGACGATCGGCGTCGTCTCCTGGGACTCCTTCACCTCGGTCTGGAAAATCCAGGCGGGATGAAGCTTGCCGACATTGGACGTGTCGATTTGTTTGCCCGGGAAGTACCTGGTCTGATCGTAGTTTCCGTTGGTATGCAGAAAGTTGTTCGTGTCACTGGCCGCATCGTTCAGCTGGTCTTGCGACACGGAAGGCGTTGGAGCATCCGTGACCTTAGTCGTGGCCATGGCCTCGGTTTCAGCGCCTGCCCAAGCCAAACCTGCTCCGGCAATACTCATGATTAGCGCGCCAGCGATCGTGGCGGCTGTCTTACAGCTCCCCATGTTTTCCTCCATTTGGGCGTGGACCCGTTTCGGCCGGCTCGCGCCGACCGCTCCAGACGGGTTCGCGTCGATGAGACTGAGTGTCGCTCTGGAAGATGTCAACAAATCCCAGCTTGTATTCCTGCCCGTTTCTGCACGAATGCAGCCGATTTGCCAGTTTTGCCCGTAAGCCTTGCCTCACGGCAGACCACCAGACAGTTACACTTGCATCGTGCGTGCGCTTGCCGCAGACCCTCAGTATGTCAGTGGGTTACCGTATGTCTTCGCAAGTAAGAGGTCGTTTACCGGAAGCGCCAAGCTCCGAATTCCGGGCGCGATGGGTTCGCGGGCACTGTCTGCTCGTGGCCGGTTTACTGGGTTTTTTGCTGTTCATGACGGCGCCTGGGTTTGCGGCGGATGCCGGTACCTCCGGCGCGCCGGCGAACGCTTCCGCCAAGCCCACTTTGGTCCCGATCGGCTACCTCAAACAGGAGGTGAATGAGCTCATTCCCCTGTCGCGGCTGAACGTCAAGCCCGAGGATCTCGGAATTGCGGGCGCCGAGATCGCGCTCAAGGACAACAACACGACGGGGAAGTTCACCAAACAGGACTTCTTGCTCCACGTAGAGCGCGTGCCGGTCGGCGGAGACGCCGTCGCGACGCTGCAAAAGCTCGTGGAAAGCGGTCACCATTTCGTGCTCGTGGATGCGCCGGCCGACGTCCTGTTGCGTCTCTCCGACGCCGTCAAAGGCAAGGACGTGCTCCTGTTCAATGTCAGCGCGCCCGACGAGCGTCTGCGCCAGGAGGACTGTCGCGCCAACGTGCTGCATACGGCGCCCGACCTGGACATGCTCGCTGACGCGCTCGGCCAATATCTCGTTTGGAAGAAATGGCAGCGCTGGTTCGTGGTGACCGGCGTTTACCCCGAAGATCGCGCCTATCTCGATGCGGTGCGCCGGGCGGCGAAACGCTTCGGCGCCACCATCGTCGCGGAGCGCGAATACAAAGAGAAGTCGGAAGCGCGCCGCACCGACACGGGCCAGGAGCTGATCCAGTTGCAGATGCCCGTCTTTACCCAAGGCGCGCCGTCATACGACGTGCTGGTGGTTGCCGATCAGAGGGGAATCTTCGGACCGTATCTTCCGTACCGCACGTGGGATCCGCGTCCCGTCGCCGGCACGGCCGGGCTTAAAGCCATGAGCTGGCATCCCGCCCACGAGCAGTGGGGTGCGACCCAAATGCAGAATAGGTTCCAGCGGTTTGCCAAGCGCTTCATGCTGCCGGTGGACTATCAGGCCTGGGTCGCCGTGCGCGCCATCGGCGAGGCCGCCTCACGCACGCACTCCGGAGACTTCGCCCCGATCAACGCATATATCCGGGGCGACCAGTTCGATCTCGCTGCATTCAAGGGGCGCAAGGTCACGTTCCGCAAATGGGACGGTCAGCTCCGCCAGCCGATCATCATTGCCGGACCGGAGCTGCCGGTCTCCACCTCGCCACAAGAAGGCTTTCTGCACGAACACAACGAGGTCGATACGCTCGGCATCGATGAGCCGGAGAGTAAGTGCAAGTTCAAATAAAGAGGCGGGCCTTAGCGCTTGCCCAGAAAATTGAGTCGGGAGGAAGAAATGAAGGCGTCTAGGGTTCTCGCTGCGATCGCCGCGGCGGCTTGTCTTGGTTGGGGTGCCGACGCAGCGCAGGCCTATACCGTTTACGTCTCCAACGAGAAGGGCAACTCCCTCACGGTCATCGACAGCAAGACACTCCAAGTGATGACGACCATTCCCGTGGGCCAGAGGCCTCGCGGCATCATGCTGACCAAGGACGACAAGCATGTGCTGATCTGCGCCAGCGATTCGGACACGATGCAGATGCTCGACGTCACCACGCGCAAGATCGTGGCCGATCTACCTTCGGGTCCGGATCCCGAGCAGCTCAATCTCAATCCCAAAGGCAGCCCGGTCTATGTCGCCAATGAGGACGACAACCTGCTGACCGCGATCGATCTCGATACCAAGAAGGTTGTGGCGGAGGTCGAGGTCGGCGTCGAGCCGGAAGGCGTCGGCGTCAGCCCCGACGGCAAGACCGTGGTGGTGACGTCCGAGACCAGCAACATGGCGCATTTCATCGATGCCGATACCTATGAGGTCATCGACAACGTGCTGGTTGGGCAGCGGCCGCGATTCGCCGAGTTCACGGCGGACGGCTCGCAATTGTGGGTCACTTCGGAAGTGGCCGGGACCGCCACGGTCATCGACGCCAAGACGCGGAAGATCATAAAGGTGATCAACTTCGCTGTGCCGGGCGTGCAGCCGGACTACATCCAGCCCGTGGGTGTGCGCGTGACCAAAGATGGAACCAAGGCCTTTGTCGCCTTGGGGCCGGCAAATCGCGTGGCGGTCATCGACGCGAAGACGTTCGAGGTGGAGGACTATCTCCTGGTCGGCAAGCGCGTCTGGCAACTCGCGTTCACGCCGGACCAGAAGCTGCTGTTTGCGACTAATGGAAACAGCAACGACGTCTCGGTGATCGACGTCCCGAGCCTCAAGGTCGTGAAGTCGATTGCGACCGGCACGGCGCCTTGGGGCGTCACGATCTCAAAAGACTGAGCAGGTGTCCTGCCGGGGCGACCCCTGCACCTCGGAGGCCTCTTTGCGCGCCACCGCGTTTTAGGGCCCCTGGTCACCGAGGGAAATACGTAAGTGAGACGTAAGCTTAGCGTGGTCTCTCTTCCCTGGGGGCTGGAAAACGCACGGGGAAGCGGATGCGACGGGTTTTCCGGCAATGCAGGGCAGGGGCCTTCAAGCGGGTTTGCTTGACGCGTTCTCGGTGCGCCTAAGCGCACTCAATGCCCGCCACGAATGCGCGCTCATCGCGGTTCCCCAGACCCAAGACCTTTCCGAGGAGCAAGACATGCCGAATAAGCTCTTAGGGCTACTCACCGGCGTGGCCCTCGCCTTGTCGACGGGCGGCGCTGCGCTCGCCTCGAACAACAAGGCAATGGATGCCGACATTCACTCCATTGAGCTTCAATGGGAGCACATAAAATTTGCCGAGGTGGGTTCGCCCAACCAACTGGCCCATATCGACACGCTTGCGAAGTTCGCCGCCGGCGTCGCCAAGAAATATCCCGACCGGGTCGAGCCGTTGATCTGGGAAGGGATCGTGACGAGCGAAGAGGCGGGCATGGCGAGCACCATGAACGCCATGGGCTATGCCAATAGAGCAAAAGCGATCCTCGAGGAGGCCTACAAGAAGGATCCGGCCGCGCTCGATGCCGGGGCTCCGACGAGCCTTGGCGTCTTGTATTATCGCGTGCCCGGGTGGCCGCTCGGCTTCGGCAGCAACAAAGAGGCGCAGGCCCTGCTCCAGCAGGCTGTGTCCCTCGCGCCGAATGGCATGGACGCCAACTATTTCTATGCCGATTTCCTGATGTCGCAGCATGACTATGCGGCCGCCTACAAGGTTCTGAAGCATGCCTTGTCGCTGCCACCGCAGCCGAACAGGCCGCTCTGGGACAAGAATCGCCGCGCCGTAATCAAGGAACTGATGGCCAAGGCGCAGCAGGCCGCCAATTAGTGGGGCGACTGCGCACATCGCTCGCCGCTGTTTGGTATGGCATTGGCGTACAGTTGCGCAAGCCCTCAGGGCTTGGAGGACGGATCGCCGGCGGCGTGATGGCCTTCGCCAATGCCAAGCCGAACGCGCTCGCCATCGCTGCGCTTCGCCTGTGCGATGGGGAAGACGTTCTAGAGCTGGGCTGCGGTCCAGGCCTTGCGTTGCAGACGCTGCTTCGTTCGACGAACCTCACGTGGATCATTGGGCTCGACTGGTCCGAGGTGATGCTTGCCCGTGCCGCCCGGCGCAACCGGCCTGCGATCGAGGCCGGGCAGCTTGATCTGGTCAGAGGCGATTTCGCCGCGCTTCCGCTCAAGGCCGAGAGCGTCGGCGCAGTCCTGGCCGTGAACGTGGTCTATTTCATGAAAAATTCCGGCGCCGCGCGTGAGGCATATCGCGTGTTGCGCCCTGGCGGGCGCATCGTCCTCTATGCGAGCGATCGCTCAGCCATGCGCGGATGGCCTTTTGCCGGGCCGGAGACGCATCGCCTCTTCGATCAGGAGGCGTTGGCCGCGCTCCTCGTTGAGGCGGGGTTCGCCGCAGAGGACGTCCACGTCGACAGTGTCGATGCCGGGTTCGGCGTCAAAGGTCTTCTGGCGAAAGCCAGAAAAAGGAGGACTAAGCCTCCATCCTGCAAAACCGCTTAGTCCGTCGATGAGATGGATGAAGACGGCAAATCGTGCTGCGCCTGGGCACATCCGAGCAGCGCCAAAAACGTCAGAAATATCAGGTACCTCACGTCCCATCCCTCCTTGGTGTTTCTGTTGGATCACGCCGGCTGCGTGGCTTGGGGACCGCGCGCCCGTGCTCTGGCCGCGTCGTAGCGTTCGCCGAGATAATCCTGCACGCGGGCGTCGGCCATCTGCGCGGCAACGGCCCGGTCGATGAGCCGCGGAAACAGTCTTTGCAGCAGCACGAACAGCCGCTCGGGGCCTTTGCCGTAGGCGCTGTCCAGATCCTTCGTCACTCCCCGCCAAATCTGAGCCGCCACGCGGTCGGGCTCGTCGAGGCGCATCTGCATGGGCTCGACCAAGGGCGCCATGGCATTGGCGGCGCGCGTCTTGGTCGCCCGCGGCGCCGCGTAAGTGACGCCGATGCCGTAAGGCTTGAACTCACGCCTCAAGGCGACGGAAAGCCCGCGCAGAGCGCATTTCGATGCCGAGTAGGCGGCGAACAGCGGGTAGGGGATGTCACCGAGAATGGAGCCCACGTTGACGATGCGCGACGGCGTGGCCCGGCGCAGCAAAGGCAGCATCTCACGTGTGAGCGCAAGCGGCGCGACGACATTGATCGCCATCACCTGTTCAAGCTCGGCATCTGTCGCGCAGGCGAGCGGCCCGACAGGAACGACGCCGGCATTGTTGACGAGCACGTCGAGCCCGCCCCATTGCTGCCAAAGATGATCGCGCATGCCGCGCCGCACGGTGGGATTGGTGATGTCGCCGCGCAGGCGCATGTGGCGGCCTGACGGCGACATCATCGACAGTGTTTCGGCAAGAGCGTCGGCCCGGCGCCCGCACAGCGCCACTGTCATGCCGCGCTGCGATGCCTCGATGGCGAGAGCGCGGCCGATGCCGGACCCGGCGCCCGTAATCAATACGCGCTTGCGCTCAAGCTGCATGGCTCGCGATGGGGTGACGTGTCGCGAGCTCGTGATAGATATCGCCGTAAAGCCGATAAAAGACCTTCGACGCATTGATCACGATCTGCTGGGTCTTAGGGCAGGCAAGGTTGTTCACCAGAGACTTGAAGAAGGCGACATGCTCGATGTCGAGCGCGCCATGCGACCGCAAATAAGAGAAGCCTTCCTTGCCGCTTGAGCCGAGCGAACCCTGAATGGCGTCGGCGGCCTTGTCGGCGAGCAGCGTCGACATGCCTTCGAGCACATGCACGCTACCGAGCATGGCATAGGGGCTGACCCATTCGATGGCGTAGTAGGTGTAACCCACCATCACCTGGCAGGCGATGCCGGGCGTGCCGTGCTTCACGGCCTCCGCATCGCCGCCCATGGCCGCGATGTCGTCGAGGATCCACTTCTCGTGGCCGCGTTCCTCTTCCATGTACTCGACGAGAGCGTCCTGATAGGCCTCGTGGGTGGTGCGCGCCGCGGCAAAGGCAAGCAGCGGGAAGGTGTGCTTCACGTGATGATAGGCCTGAGTCAGGAAGTCGATATAGAGGTCGCGCGAGACGCCTGAGCGCAGCGCTTCGCGGATCAGCGGAATGGTGGTGAAGCCAATCCGCTCCCTCTCGGTTTCAGCAATCAGGCGATCGTAGAACGACACAATGTCCCTCCATTTGTCGGTTTGGGAAGGTTCAGGCGGCGACCCTGCTGCGCGCGAGCCTGAGTGCGGGATAGGCGCTGAGGGCCGCGTCGCGCACGATGCGCCCGTTGGCGGCGAGAAGCCCGAGCCGCTTGGCTTGCGTGACCGGACACACGACGAAGTCCCGCGGGACGGCGTAAGACGGCGCCTCGATGCAGATCTGCTCGAGCCACAGAAGAACGTGGGCGGATGGCGCCTCCGTCGCCCAGGGCTCGCCCTGGGGCGAGGGGATGAGCAGCACGCTCACATGATCCATGCCGTGGCCGAGCGCGGCGCAGGCGAGAATGCGCGGGTCGCTCATCACCATGGCTTCCACCCATTCGGGCGATAGGTTGCGGCCTAACGCTGTGACGATGAGCGTGTCCTTGCGGCCGCTCACAGTCAGGAAGCCGTCTTCGCTGAGGCTGCCGAGATCACCGGTCCGCCATGAGTCCGATTCGGATGATCCGTGAAGGTAGCCGGCCATGACGGTCGGGCCGCTCACCACGAGCTCACCGTCTTCGACGGTAACGTCGAGGCCGGGCAGCGGTTCTCCCGCCGTGCCGGGCTTGCGGCGTCCCGGCCGATTGACCGCGACAACGGAGCAGCACTCGGTAAGGCCGTAGCCTTCATGCACCGGGATGCCGAGCTCCCAAGCCCGCGCGCCAAGAGCCTCGGGCACATGCGCGCCGCCCACGGCCACGAAACGCAGACTGTCCGGTGCCTGTTTGCCATTCGCCTCGAGTTCGGCGATCCAGGCGGAGAGAAGCTGGGGTACGAGCACGGACGTGGTCGGGCGGGACTCCTCAAACGCCTTGAGCAGTCCCGTTGGACGGCCCGAGGCGATGCCCTCCGCCACTGCGGGGGCGAAATGCGTGTGCGCGCCCACAAGCACCGGCACGCAGAGCGCGGTGATGGTCTCGAGCAAAAGTGCGAGCGGCAGGACCGAAAGATAAGAGTCGTCTTGGGTCGCGCCGATCGCTTCGGCGAGCGCGCGTGTCTGAATGTCGATCTGGTCGAGACCGAGACGCACACCTTTCGGTCGCCCGGTGCTCCCCGACGTGTAGACGATGAGGCCGCCGCTTTCTGACGGCGCGGGAAAGGACTCCGCGGACCACTGAGATACTGGCGTGAAGCCGACCTTGAGCGCCTTTGCGACGCTCTCGCCCTCGCGGGTCGCCACGACGTGGTCGATTCCTGCGTCCCTCAGCACGTGTTCAAGCTGGAGGTGGCTGAAGAACGCAGGCATCGGCACGACGGTTTTGCCGGCGGCCCAAGCAGCGAGCTGGGCGACCGCCCAGTCCGTGCCGTGGGCGCCCAGCAAACCGATCCTCTGCGGGCGCGCTTGCAAGATCGCCGCGAGGCCGGCGACTCTCGCCACGAGATCGCCGCCGGTCAGGGCGCCGTCGTCGTCGGACATGGCGGTAACGCCGGGCCGATAGCGCGAGCCGTCGCGCAGCGCGTTGAGGAACTCAGCCATGCGCAGCCAGCCTTGGCTGCAATGACAGACAATCCCCGATGCTGTCCCGATGCACGGCGTAGACACGCGGCGCGAAAGCGTAATAGCTGCCCCACATCCCGGGATTTGGGACTCGCGCACTATCGGCGTCGGCGAGCGGCGTGAGGTTGAGGCTCATGCCCTCCAGCAGCGCCTTGAGTGGCGCGGTTGCGGTGAAGAAGGCCCACTCAAACCCGGCCGCCTTGCCGCGGGCGATGATGTTGCGCACGAAACCACCGATGAGGTGCGGTGCTCGGCTCGCAAGCGACGTCACCTCGAAGATCTTCTCGCGGCGTACCGGGGCATGGCGCAACGCCGAGAGCACGGCATCCGCAGGTGCATCCAAATAGGCCTCCGAGAAGAAGCCCTCCGCGGCAAAGCGAAGCCCAGCGGCGCAGTGGACGGTATTATCGCCACCGACCAGGGCGACGAGCGTATCCGGGAAGCCCGAGATGCGTGCGGCGTAGTGGGTGGCGTAGACTTCGGCGATTAGGCGTTCTGCGGCTGGCCGCAAGACATCGTCACGCGGCGTGAGTATGACCCGCATCGCAAGTCCCCCGTCTGTTCCTGCGAAAGGAAGGTCGGTGGAGGGGCTTACAGACGCCTTACAGCCGTCAAAAGATCACAATCCGTGAGGGAGTTGGGCTGCGCGCGCATGGTTGGAGGAGGCGAATGAATGTCGGTCTCCTCAGCCGGAAGCGGCTCGAACGCCATGGTGAAAACCGCGCCGCCGCTTGGCGCATCGTCCACGGAGATCGTCCCGCCATGGGCGACGACCGTCCGCGCGGCGATATCGAGACCAAGGCCTGCACCGCCTTTCTGGTCGCGGTCGCCTTGCCAGAAGCGGCGGAAAATCGCCTCCCGCCGCTCCTGCTGCACGCCGGGGCCATGGTCGATGACCCTGATCGATGGCGGATCCGCAGAGACCACGATCGAGACCGTCGTGCCGCTCTTGGTGTGCCTCAAGGCATTCTCCACCAGGTTGCGCAGCGCCATGAACAGGTAGTCGTGCGCACCCCTGATGCGGACGGGTTTGTCGGGCGCCAACACCTCGATCGACCGGTCGGCATTGATCGCCGTGGGCCCGAGAAGGGATGCGACCTCCGTCGCAACGCCAGTGAGGTCGGCAATGTCTTTCGGCTCGAGCTGCAAGACCTCGAGCCGCGCCATGTCGAGCAATTGATTGACCAACCGCTCCAGGCTGCTGATCTCCTCGACGAGCTCCGCATGGCCTTCGAACTTGGAAAGGATGCTCAGATGCGCCTTGAGCACTGCGACCGGCGTGCGCAGCTCATGGGCAGCGTCGGCGATGAAACGGCGCTGCGCATCGAATGCCGTTTCCAGCCGGTCCAAGCCGTGATTGACGGCGCTCACCAGCTGATACACGTCGCGCGGCAGCCCGTTCTCGCTGAGCCGCGTAGACACCGCCGCAGGGCCGATCGCGGCGGCTTGCTTCGCGGCGACGCGTAACGGCTCGAGGCCGATCCGGGCCACGATGAGATTGACGGCAAGGAGGATGATGACGAAGGGAATCCAAATCCAGGCGATGTCCTGGACGAACTCCGCGAGCACGCTGTCGTAGACAATATTGCCGGTATGAAAGGCGACCTGGACCCACACGGGCGTATCGTCGAAGAACGTCCGCATCGACAGTCCGTAATAGGGTGGTTCGCTCTCGTCGGGCTGGAGGACGAAGTAGTCGCGGCTTTCCACGGGGTTGAGTGCGGCAAGTGGCGCGTTCACATCAGGGGAGGCGGCGATCAATGTTCCGTTGGGGCGCGCCACCGCATAGCGGCCGTTATTGGTCTTGAACTGTTCCGTGACGAAGGAGGGCAGTTCGAGCGGGCCAGGCGGGGCCTTCTTCACATAGTCGGCGATGAGGCTCGCCTGATTGCGCAGCGTCTGCTCGCGGAACTCGGAGTTCTTGGCCTTGAATCGCACATAGAGCGCGCCGCTTGCCGCACCGACGGCAAGCAAGCTCACGGTCACGAGCCCGACAATCAGTCTGAGCCACAGCGAAGGTGTGGTTTTTTGCGGGTTAGGACGCACCGCCGGCTTTATCTGAGAGCACATACCCCACGCCACGCAGCGTGTGGATGTGCATGTCTGCCCCTGCCTCTTGCAAGCGCTTGCGAATTCTGTGGACCAGCACTTCGATGGCATTGGAGGCAAGGTCGTCTCCAAACGAATAGATTGCATCCTCGATGGCCGATTTCGGCACGACCCGCCCGAGCCTTCGCATCAGGAGTTCGAGCCCGTCCATCTCGCGGCGCCCGAACTCGACGGGCACACCGTCGACGGCGATCTCCCGGCAGCTGGTATCGAAAGTCATGTTGCCAGCCGTAAGCGTGACGCCCAGCGCCTCGCCGGGCCGGCGGAGGAGCGCGCGCACGCGCGCGATGAGCTCGTCAAGCTCGAACGGCTTGCGCAAATAGTCGTCGGCGCCCTGGTTCAGGCCTGCCACGAGGTCTTCAAGACTGTCCCGGGCCGTGAGCACCAGGACTGGACGTGTCATCTGGCGCCGGCGCTGCTCGGCGAGCCAGACGAGACCGTCCTTGTCCGGCAGGCCGAGATCGAGAAGAAGCGTGTCGTAATGCATGGTCGCAAGCGCGCCGTCGGCATCCGCCGTGCTGCCGACATGGTCGACAGCGAAACCGCCGTTCTGCAAGGCGGTCGTCAGATAATCGGCTAGCCTTTGATTATCCTCGATGAGCAAGAGGCGCATCCGCTCCCCCTATCCCAGCTCAAGAAACGATGGCGGGGCCGTCAGGTTCGACGTGCCCCTTGGTCCACCGCTCCGAGCCCGAGTGCTTGAACCGGTAACCGGCAATAAGGGGCTTTTTGATGGCGACGTTTGTCGAGGTGCACAGGTCGCCATGACCATCCCCAAGCATTCTCAATGCTCGAGAAGGTCGGGATCGACCTTACGTCAACGTTACGGCTGCGGATTTCTTCGCCGGCCCGAACTATTCCGCCTTCTTGTCGCCGTCCCCCGACGGTGGGACAAATTTGCCGGGGATCACCTTCTCCGGCGGGTTGGTGCCGGGAGGATTGATCGAGCGAATGAAAGAGATGATGTGCCAAAGATGGTCCGCGGTCTTGATGGTATGGCCCATCGGCGGCATCGGCGCATGGACGGTGCCGTACTGATAGCGCACGAAGCCCTCCGCCTGGATCGCCGCGGAGCCCTGGGTGATCAGCCGGAACAGCACATCGTCGGTGTTGCCCCAGAACCAGACGCCTTGGGAGAGCGCCGGGCAGAAGCCGCCGCCGCCGGTGCCGCCATGGCACTCGTTGCAGCCCGGCAGCCGGAACTGCTTCACGAGGTTCGGGTCCTCCTTGACGAGCTCTTTCCAATCGTAGGGATTGTGCAGCCCGCCCGGAGGCACCTGACCCACGAGCACGAGCGGCGGGGTCTGATCGCCTTTCTTGCAGCACTCGCCACCCGCATCGGCGGCCGCTTCCTTCTCGGGCGTGGCTTCCTCGTCCGCCGGCGGTGCGCTCGCCGCGTCCTCCAATGCCGCGCTGCCACTGTCCGCGGCGGCTGCGGGCTTGTCCGTGGAGGGCGCTTCGTTCTCGGCGATGGCCGGCTTCGCGGTCTCGGAGGCCGTTTCGCTCGCTCCCTCGCTCTTGGCAAATCTCTCCTGGAACGGCTTGCTCGTCACCACGGCCAGCCCGACGATCACAGCGCCGGCGATCACCAGGCCGATCAGGGTCGTACGCGAACTACGCTTTTCGTGATCCATTCATCCCTCCCTTAGTCAGTGCTTTTGGACCCCGATCGGGCTTCTTGTACGACCCCTAATCCTGGACCACAGGACGGCAGTTTCCCCCACCCGGGAAAATCGAGCAAGTCCGAGACGGCTGAGAGATACCACTTGCATGGCCCGGGGAATGACGACGCGCATCGCTTGTCGGTCACAGCAACGGCAATGCTCTGGTGATCCCGGCAGGGCAAAAGCCGATGTTGCCCGCCTCGGCTCGTCCTAATCGAATAGGGCGAATGCTAATCACATTATCAATGGGACATTGGAAATTTCCTGCGATGAAGCCTTCTGACCGCATCGTGCGCTGAGGGATCTTCGATCGCGCGCGGATACCTGGTTGAGGAGGAAACGATGGCGACCTGTCGCCAATTGCACCATCCCACTCGACGCCACCTCTTCGCCGCTGCCGGAACGGCGGTGCTTGCAGCCAAGAAGGGGAAGGAGGAGGATGAGCCCAAGGCAGAGGCGCAGCCAACGGGGGGCAAGGTCAGCGTTCGACCCGGCACCAACATGCAAGGCGTCAACCCGCAACTGGCTGACGTGGTTCAGCGCGCAGGCGAGATGTTGCCGCGCGGCTACAGGACGGAGATCATCTCGGGCATGCGTGATCCGCGTGTCGCCCGGCCCGGTTCGCAGCACCCTCATGGGCGCGCGATTGACGTGTCAATCATCGACCCGTCAGGGCGTCGGGTACCGAACATCGGGCAGGGACCGGGCACACCGGCGTACCAAGTCTATGAGACGTTCGCCGCCAACACTCAAGCCTTTGCGAAGCAGGTGTACGGGCAAGACGTGACTTGGGGCGGGCACTTCCGTCAAGGTGTCGCCCTTGACCTAATGCATATGCAGGCTGGCGGTCCGCACTACTACGACTTCTCTCCCGCCACCAAGGAGGCCGCGAGCCAGCGTGTGGCGGCCTATCTAGCAGGCCCCGGCAAAGGCCGCTCCCCGGTCACCGGAGGCACAGGCAATTGGGGTCCTGGCGGCGAAGGGCCGGGCGGCACGCCGCCTATGGGCGGGTACGGCGGCGGACGGCCATCCGACGTGTTCACCTTCGGCACCGGCAAGTTTGCACCCGTGCAATCACCTCCCACCCGTACACAACAATGGTATGACGAGAGCGGCATGATGCGTTATAGGCGTATCTCCGGTTCCTCGACCGCTGTGCCCAAGGCGGTTCAGAGCTACATCAACGCCCTCGACCCGAAGTACCGCGACATGGCGTTGCGGCAGTACCAGCGCATACAACAGCAGCAACAGGTCAGCGCATTACCGCGCGACGTGTTCACCTTCGGCAACGCGAAGGGCCCCAGCGCGCAACCAGCTCGACCTTCCGATCAGTTCACCTTCGGCACCGGCAGGCCGCCTGGCGTCAACACGCCAACGCCGCGACCGGCCAGCAGCGAATTACCGCGCGACGTGTTCACCTTCGGGAACCGCAAGCCGCCCGGTGGCTAGCTAATAACCAGCGCAACATTAGCTAGGACATTAGCTGAGGCAAATTCGGCTCGGACGGAAGTTTGGCTAAACCCTTGAAAGCGTTGGTGACCCCGGCAGGATTCGAACCTGCGACCCTCAGATTAGGAATCTGATGCTCTATCCTACTGAGCTACGGGGTCCCACGCTGGGCATCGTTTGGATTTAGAGGAGGGGGGGTCGGCCCGCAAGCCTGTCTCCGGGCGGTTTTCCGCCCTGGCAGGACGCCCTCCGCCACTAACCGAACCTCGTGTCTCAGGTTTTCATAGGCGGTCGAAGGCATTAGGCTCTCCAACCAGAAGGGGGGTGGCCGGACGGGCGCGCCTCCTGGAGGGTGTTAGTCATGTCGGCTGCCGGAATGCAACGCAAGAGTGGGCGCCGCGACGATGTCGGAGCGCCGGTGGTGCGCCGACAGGGATTTCCTGGTCCCGGTCAAGCGGTCTTTCGGAATGCGTACGGGCCGAGGCGATGTTGAGGGACATCAGCACCAGCAGGAAGCTCTTCCTGCTCTGCAGCGCCTTCGTGATCGCCATTGCGGTGGCGATCTACAGCCTCGTTGCCGAAAAGCTCATCGCCATTGATTTTGCCAACAAGGAGCTCATCGGCGTCAGCTACATGGAGAGCCTTAAGGACGTCTACGTCTCGCTTGTCAAAGGGTCTCCTGACAACGCCGGCGCGATCCTGAAGTCGCTCGATGGTGTCGAAGCGCAATTCGGACGCCGACTGCAGACGAAGGAGCTTGAGCAATCGCTGGCCGCGACGCTGCGGCGGCTTTGGTCGGCAGAGACAACGGGCGAGGCGCGACTCAACTTAGTCGCCGAAGCGCTGGAGAAATCCCGGGACCTGATCAGGCGTATCGGCGACGATTCCAATCTCGCCCTCGATCCCGACCTCGACACCTACTATCTCCAGGACACTCTGGTTCGGCAAATGCCCGGCTTGCTTGCCCGGCTCGGCAAATTGCGGAGTGCTGCGGGCAATGATGAGTCGGCGACGGAACGGGACGATAGGGCTCGCCTCGCTGCCCTAACCGCGATGGCCCAGTCGACCGCGGAGGAGATAGCGAAAAACTCCGCCTCCGCGTATCGGGGAAATCCGAGCGGTGCCCTTCGGCGAAAAACTGAACCGCTGATCGCGGTGATGCTGTCCAGCGTCACCGCTTATCTCGCGGGGATGGATGAGAAGGCCCAGTCGGAAAATCCAGACTTCGCCTCGCTCGAGCCTCTGTGGTCCAGCGCGGCGGAGGACACGCTCGGTGCCTGGAGCGCCGGACTCGCGGAGTTGAAGGGACTTCTGAACCAACGCATTGACGATCTCATGGGCCGGCTCTACCGGAGCCTTGCCGTCATGTTGACCCTCACGGCACTGAGCATCCTGCTGGCATACCTGACGCACCGGCACATCGTGCGCCCGCTCTGGCGTCTCGAGGGCGTGGCCCGGCGCGTTCAAGAGAGCAAGGACTACTCCCACCGGGTCGACTACGAGAGCAACGATGAGATCGGACGGCTGGCCGGCGCGTTCGACGAGATGCTCGGCGATCTCGACAAGGCGCGCGAGCGGGAACTCAATGAGCAGGCTGAGCAGTCTGCGCGCAAACGGTTGTCGGTCCTGTTGGACGCCTCGCCGGCCGTGATTTATTGCCGCTCGGCGAGTGGCGACTACCAACCGACATTCGTCAGCGATGGGATCAAGCGGCTGTTCGGCTGCACGCCGAGCGAATATCTGGACGACCCGTATCTTTGGCGCAAATTCGTTCACCCGGACGACATCTCGCGCATCAATGCGTGGGTCGATGTGATGTTCGACCACGACAGGCGTTCGATCGAATATCGCATCCGGCGGCCGGACGGCTCCTATTTTTGGGTGCATGACCGGCAGCAGGTCGTACGCGACGAGAAGGGCGAGCCCACCGAGATCGCCGGTTCGTGGACCGACGTTACCGAGCGCAAAGAGGCGGAGTTCGCGCGCCAGGCCGCGCGCGAACGGCTCGACATGCTGCTTTGCGCGGCGCCGGTCGTCATCTACAGCTTCAAGGTGGATGGCGACTTCGCGCCGACCTTCGTGAGCGCCAGCATCAAACCAATCCTAGGCTACGACCCGGAAGAATATCTGAGGGATGCGAATTTCTGGCGAAGCCACGTCCACCCGGACGACCTCGCCGAGGTCGAGGCAAAGCAGGAAGCGGTCTTCGAGACCGGAGACCATCTGATCGAGTACCGCTTCCGGCGCAAGGACGGCACCTATTGCTGGCTGAGCGACGAGCAGCATCTGGTCCGAGACGAAGACGGCCGCCCCCACGAAGTGGTCGGCTCTTGGAGCGACGTCGACGCCCGCAAATCTGCCGAGCTGGCCTTTGAGGCGGCGCAAGCGGAGCTCGAGAAGGCGAGCCAGGCCGCGCTGGAAGCCAATGAGGCCAAGAGCGTCTTCCTCGCCAATATGAGCCACGAGATCAGGACGCCGATGAACGCCATTATCGGCTTGTCCCACCTGGCGCTGAAAACGGAACTGACGCCGCGCCAGCGCGACTACGTGCTGAAGATCAAGAGCTCCGGTCAGCACCTGCTCGGCATCATCAACGACATCCTCGATTTCTCGAAGATCGAGGCGGGCAAGCTGTCGATCGAGAATATCGACTTCGATCTCGACAAGGTGCTCGAGAACGTCGGCAACCTGATGAGCGAGAAGGCTTCCGCCAAGGGGCTCGAGCTTATCTTCGAGGTGGAGCCGTCCGTCTCCACGCACTTCAAGGGCGATCCGTTGCGGCTTGGGCAGATCCTCATCAACTTCTGCAACAACGCCGTCAAATTCACCGAGGCCGGCGAGATCATGGTGCAGGTCCGCGTGTTGGAGAACAGCGCAGACAATCAGCTGGTCGAGTTTTCGGTCAAGGATACGGGCATCGGCATGACGGCCGAGCAGGTGGAGCGCCTGTTCCAGGCCTTCGAGCAGGCCGATGCCTCGACGACCCGCAAATATGGCGGCACCGGGCTCGGCCTTGCCATTTCCAAGCAGCTCACGGAGCTCATGGGCGGCACTGTCGAGGTGGAGAGTGAGCTCGGCAAAGGTAGTGTGTTCCGCTTCACCGCGCGCCTCGGCAAGGGTGTCGCCGTGCAGCGTCCGCGGCTCCTGCAATCGGACTTGCGCGGCCGCCGCGTGCTCGTCATCGACGACAACGCGCATGCGCGTGCGGTGCTCGCGAATATGCTGACCAACATGACTTTCAGCACCGACGAGGCGGCGTCCGGCGCCGAAGCGCTCGAGATGTTCCGCCAGGCGGCGGATTACGGCGAGAAATACGAGATCGCGTTCATCGACTGGCAGATGCCGGGTCTCGACGGGATCGAGACCGGCAAGCGCATTATGGCGCTGCCGGGAATGGCCACACCGCCGCACCTCGTGATGGTCACGGCGTATGGCCGCGAGGAGGTGTTGAAGCAGGCGGAGGAGAGCGGTTTCGAGAACGTCCTCATCAAGCCGGTGACGTCCTCGATTCTGTTCGACACGGCGGTGGAAGCGCTCGGCGGCGACCTGGGCCATGTGGAAGCGGCGAAAGCCGGACCCGACTTCGACGTCGACGTGCTGCGCGGCGCGCGGGTGCTCCTGGTCGAGGACAACGAGATCAACCAGGAGGTGGCCATCGGCCAACTCGAGGACGCCAACATCTTCGTCGACCTGGCGGAGAACGGCGAGGTGGCGATCCGGCTGATCGGGCAGGCCGATTACGACGTGGTATTGATGGATATGCAGATGCCGGTGATGGATGGGGTGGCCGCCACCCGCGTCTTGCGGGCCGACCCGCGGTTCAAGGATCTGCCCATCATCGCCATGACCGCCAACGCCATGGCGTCGGACCGCGAGACGTGCCTTGCCGCCGGCATGAACGACCACATCGCAAAACCCATTGATCCACATCAGCTTTTCGGTGTGCTCAGGCACTGGATCCGCCGCGGCGAGGACCCGCAGGGAGGGCATGAGGTGGACCGCCCTGCCGCGCCGGCGCCGGCACTGACGCCGACAGGAGAGCCACTCGCGCTCACCGGTGTCGACACGGCGGCTGGCTTGCGGCTCACGGGCAGCAGCCGCAGCCGTTATGAATCGCTCTTGCGCAAATTCGCCGAGCGCAACGACGGCGCGGTCGCGGCCATGCGCCGGTCGCTCGCGAGCGGTGATGCGGCGACGGCCGAGCGTATGGCCCACTCCCTGAAAGGCGCCGCAGCCACGCTGGGCGCCGGCCCGCTGTCCGAGGCGGCGGCCCAAGCGGAGATCATGATCCGCATGGGCAAGCGGGCGGAGGCCGCGCTCGATGCGCTTGCGGCCGCGCTTGCTCCCGTGGTCGAAAGCATTCTCGCAAACCTGCCGGAAGAGGGGGGCGCCAACGGCAAGGATGCGCCCGCGGGCGATCCGATTGCGGTCGTCGAGCCGCTTTCGCGCCTCAAGCAGCTCCTGGAAAGCGATGACGGCGAGGCCGCCGACTTCATCATCGACGCCCGGTCGAAGCTGCAAGGTGTGCTCACACCGGCGGAGGTCAAGGCGCTGTCCGACCAAGTCGGCAATTTCGATTTCGACGCGGCGCTGAGGAGTCTGTCCGGTATCGCTTCGCGGCTCTCGCTCGATCTTGAGGGGAAATGATGTCTTCGTCCGACCACAAGCTCGTGCTGATCGTCGACGACACGCCGACCAATGTCGCGGTCGTCTCCGGCGTGCTGAAGGATGCCTACCGGACCAAGGTCGCGACGAACGGGGAAAAGGCTCTGGCCATCGCCACGGCTGCGGAGAAGCCGGACCTCATCCTGCTCGACGTGATGATGCCCGGCATGGACGGGTTCGAGGTGTGCCGGCGACTGAAGGCCAACCCCGACACGCGCAAGATCCCCATTATCTTCCTCACGGCAAAGACCGACTCGGTCGACGAGGAGAAAGGCTTCGAGGTTGGCGCGGTGGACTACATCCACAAGCCGTTCTCCGCCCCCATCGTCATGGCCCGGGTGCGAACGCAGCTTGCGCTTCAGGACGCGCTCGCCGAGGCCCAGGACGCGCGCAAGCAGGCCGATCAGTTGCTGCATGCGCTTCTGCCGAAGAAGGCCGCCGACGAGATCCGCAATTTCGGGACCGTGATCCCGCGGCGCTACGAGAACGTCGCCGTCTTGTTCTGCGACGTCACAAACTTCACCGCCTATTGCGACCAGCATGAGCCCGAGGAGGTGATCTCCAGGCTCGATGCGCTGTTCGTCATCTTCGAGCGCGTCACGGCAAAGCATGGGCTCGAGAAGATCAAGACGATCGGCGACGGATTCATGGCCGCGGCGGGCCTCTTGCAGGAGGTGGACGATCCGGTTGGCGCCGCGGTGCGCTGCGGGCTGGAGATGGCGACGACCCTGATCGACGCCCATCTCGGCTGGGAGGTCAGGGTCGGGGTTCACGCCGGTCCCGTGATCGCCGGCGTAGTCGGTCAGGAGCGATACCAGTTCGATATCTGGGGCGACACGGTGAATATCGCGGCGCGCATGCTCGGCATGAGCGCGCCGGGCAGTGTTGCGGCCACACGGGAGATCTGGGAGCAGGTCCAGTCCGCATTTCACGGCGAGTCGCTGGGCGAAGTCGAGGTCAAGGGCAAGGGCATGATCTCCATCTTCGGAATCCGGCCTCGTCCCGCCGCTTAAGCTCCGATGACGCCGTGGTTCGTGCGCATCCTTGCCGGCATCGCGGGCGGAGCGCTGTGGCCCGCGCCGGCGGCTGCGTGCGACCTGCCGGCGGGCGAGACGGCGACCGTGGCGTCCATCCTCGACGGCGAAACGCTTGAGCTCACGGACGGCCGTACGGTCAGGCTGATCGGCATCAAGGCGCCGTCCCCGCCGCTTGGCTGGACCGGCGATGGCCCCTGGCCGTTCGTGACGGCGGCGAAGGCCGCGCTATCGAATCTGGCGTCGGGGGCTACGGTCGAGCTTCACTTCGATGCGCGCCGCAGCGACCGCCACGACCACGTGCTGGCGCAAGTTTACGTGGTGCGCGGCGAGACAAAGGTCTGGGTAGAAGATGCTCTGGTCGGCGAAGGCCTCGCCCGGGTTTATTCCTTCGCCGACACGCGCGCGTGCGTCGCCGAGCTTCTCGAACGCGAGGCGGAAGCGCGCGCGGCGCGGCGCGGCATTTGGCACTCATGGGCCTATCGCGTGCAGGATGCGGCCGATGCGAAGCGCCTGGGCCGGCTCACGCATACCTATCAAATCATCGAGGGTACGGTTCACGCGGTCGGCGAAGGGCGCAAATGGGTCTATGTGAACTTCGCGGAAGACTGGCGGCGCGACTTCACCATCGCCATTGCGCGAAAGGATCTGAACGCCTTCGAGACGGCGGGTCTCGACCTCGAGCGTCTTGCAGGGAAGCGGGTTCGGGTGCGGGGCTGGGTCGAGTGGTGGAACGGGCCGTTGATCGCCGCGACCCATCCCGAGCAGATCGAGGTGCTAGGGCCTGCGCCTGCGCTCTGACCCTGGAAACAAAAATGGCCAGGCGATGTGCCCGGCCATTTCCAATTCCGTGTGGGTGGAGGCTTTAGGCGGCCTTGCCGCGGGGCTCCGCCTCGGCGGCTATCTTGGCATGGCGGGCCGACTTGGCCAGTACGTCGTCGATCTTGGCGACGGCGCTCGCCTCGTCCATCTTCTCCACGGCTGCCAGCTCGCGCGCCATGCGGTCGAGCGCGGCTTCGTAGAGCTGACGCTCGGAGTAGGACTGCTCGGGCTGCGCCTCGGAGCGGTAGAGGTCGCGCACCACCTCGGCGATGGAGATGAGATCGCCCGAATTGATCTTGGCTTCGTATTCCTGAGCCCGACGAGACCACATGGTGCGCTTCACGCGCGCCTTGCCTTTGAGGGTGGTGAGGGCCTTCTTGACCACCTTCTCCTCGGAGAGCTTGCGCATGCCGACGCTCTCGAGCTTGGAGGTCGGGACACGAAGCGTCATCTTGTCCTTTTCGAAGTTGATGACGAACAGCTCAAGCTTCGCGCCGGCAATTTCTTGCTCTTCGATGCTCACAATCCGGCCGACGCCATGCGCCGGATAAACGACATATTCGTTTGTCCGAAAGCCGTGTCTCTGCTGGGGTCTCTTCTTTTCGGGCATACTACCGCCTCACTATTGAAAATTGCTTTGTGGGCACGAAAGCCGGCGTGGCGTGAGCTTACCCAATTCTTACAACCAGCACGTGCCGCTGGAGTTCCGCCTTGGGCGGTATTTGGGTAAAAGACGAGTGGTCGATCAGGAGCCTGATCGTGCCCAACTCCCCTCAAGTCAGAAAAAAAGACGCCAACAGGCGTCGCCTCTCTTGGTGCTTCACGCGCCGACAGTCTGCGCCATTTCAAGGGCACCATAGCACAATTTTAGTGAATCTGGAAGCCGTCCCGTGCCGCAGCATGGCCCTTTCGGCGCCGCAATATGCGGCATTTTGACCGCAGGGTTAATACTTAACCCGTTGAAGGAGCTAGTCCCCTTCGCCCGGCTCGGTCGAAAAGTATTTCTGAAACTTGTCCGGCTCGGCCACAAACGCGTCGGCATCCGGGGGGGCCGGCTTCTTCGTCGTGATGTTCGGCCAGGTCTCCGAATACTGCCGGTTGACCTCGAGCCATTGCTCCAGTTCGGGCTCGGTGTCGGGCTTGATGGCCTCGACCGGGCACTCCGGCTCGCAGACGCCGCAATCAATGCACTCGTCCGGATGGATGACCAGCATGTTGGCGCCCTCGTAGAAACAATCTACCGGGCAGACCTCCACGCAGTCGGTATATTTGCACTTAATGCAGACTTCTGTGACGACGTAAGTCATCGATCCCACACGGTTTCGGGCTTCCCTAGCCCACGGCTCCAAGCCCTTGCGGGCCGTCAATTTGGCCCGGGGAGCGCCCTGCCTATAACAATCGCGCGACCAGCACAAGGCGGCGCAACGCCCGGCAAACGGTCAATTTCTGCGGTAGGGCACGATCAAAGCCGACGCTTATAGGTTGAATTTCTTGGCGCGTCCTAAGCCGGCGTCAATCAATTTATGGCACGTCCCGAGGTCGGGTCGCGAGCCGTGGGCGGGCGGTCGCGGTGCGATCCGGCTTCTGGCCTTTCCGGCCGGAAGTCCCCTGTTGGCCGATCGTCTCCAGCGTGCTGGGAGGCAGCAAAGCGCCCAATGCCCGACCTGCCTAAGATGTTCAGCGATCGACGGCCCTTGGCGCGTGCCGGGCCCCTCCTCATCGTCGGTGCGCTTGGCATTGCCGTTGCCGTTGCCGCCTGGGTCGCGGTCTCGGTTTGGGAGGAGAGGCTCGCTAAGGCGAAGTTCAATGATGCTGCCGGCGATTATGCGACGGTCCTCCAGCACGGGCTCGACGCCTATCTCGACAAGATCGTAGACCTTCGTGCCCTTTATGACGCCTCTAGCGGCGTCGAGCGCCGGGAATTCAATCTCTTCACGAGCCAGATCTTGGCCGGCCACGGCGACGCGATGCGGCTCGTCTGGTGTCCGCGCATCGACGGCGATGAGCGGGACGCCTTCGAGCGCCACGTGCGCGGCAACGGGCTTCCCGACTATTCGATCAAGAAATGGGCGCCCACAGGGCCGCTCTTCGATTCAAAGCCGCGCGCGGAATACTTCCCTATCCTCTATTCCACCGCTTCGTCTTCCCGGACAGCGACCTTCGGCACGGATCTCGCCTCGGAGGCGGTGCGAAGCAACGCCATCCATCGTGCGGTCGATGGAGACATGATGGCGACGGCCCAGAACATCGAGCTGCGCAATCCGATCGAGGGAAAGCGCGCCGGCTTTCTTGTCTTCTTGCCCATCTACAAGCAGGGCTATCCTCACGATAGCGTCATGACAAGACGCCGGAATATCGAAGGCGTGGTTGCCGGCGTCTTTCAAACGTCCACGGTGCTCGACTCCATACTCAAGAGGGCGGTGCTGCCGCGGAGCGTCGACGTCTTCATTTATCCGACAAATACCGGCGAGGATGCGCCGCCGCTCTATTCGCGCGTCGTCGGTGGCGAGCAAAAGCCGACGGCGACGAGAGCTTCGCTTGCGGCATTGGCCCATTGGTCCGCGTCGCTTGCCGTCGGCGATGCCCGATGGGAGATGATTGTGGTGCCGGCCAGTTTCAGTCCGATCAACTATTACCGCGCCTGGTTGGTCGTGGTGCTGATCTCCTTAGTGTTCGCCGCGGTGCTTGCCTATATGTGGGCTTCGCTGCGCCATGCGCTGCGGCTCGAGACCGCCAACCGCAGGATTCTGCAGCTCGCACAGACCGACATCCTCACCGCGCTGGCGAATCGCCGCGCGTTCATGAAAAGGCTCAAGATGGCGTTCGCGGCGAGCTTGCGCGGCGCCCCGCCGTTCGCGGTCCTCTATCTCGACGTCGACGACTTCAAGGACGTGAACGATACCCTTGGCCACGCCATGGGCGACGAGCTCTTGAAGATGGTCGTGGCGCGTTTGAAGGCAGTCGTGCGGGAAGAGGATCTGGTGGCGCGGTTCGGGGGCGACGAGTTCGCCATTCTTGCATTGAATGTGAACGATCCGACCGAGGCGGGTACGCTCGCGGCGCGAATCGGCAGAGCGCTCGCTGAGCCTTTCGTCATCGATGGTCACAAGATCTCCGTTACCTCCAGTATCGGTATCGCATTGTTTTCGCGGGACGTCGCTGGGCCCGACGCGATGATGGTTCAGGCAGACCTTGCGCTCTATGGCGCCAAGGACGAGGGTCGCAACCGATATCAGTTCCATAGCGAGGAACTTGACCGGCAAGTGCATGAGCGCGTGCGGGTGGCCGACGAGCTTAGGACGGCGATCGACGAGGGAGCTCTTGAGCTCTACTACCAGCCGCAAGTCGAGCTCGCGACGGGCCGCATCACCGGGCTCGAGGCCCTGGTACGCTGGAACCACCCCACGCGCGGCCTGCTGACGCCCGCCGCGTTCATCCCGATCGCGGAGCGGACCGGCGCTATATTGCCGCTTGGGAAATGGATCTTCGATAAGGCCTGCCGCCAGCTCCAGACCTGGCAATCGGAGGGGATCGCGCCGCACATTCTCGCGGTCAACGTGTCAGGCGTGCAACTCAAGAGCGCGTCCGAGCTCCAAGGGGAGGTTGAGGCGAGCCTCATCAAATGGAATATCGATCCTGGCCACATAGAGCTGGAGCTCACCGAGTCGGTCCTCATGGAAGCCACGCAGAAGCATAGCCATACGCTCGAGAATCTGCGCCGGTTGGGGACGAAAATCGCCATTGACGATTTCGGCACCGGTTATTCTTCGCTCAAGTACCTGACGAACTATCCGGTCAACCGGCTGAAGCTCGCGCAAGAGTTCGTCTTCCGTGTCACCGTGGACTATCGGAATGCCGCGGTGGTGCGCGCCGCCATCCGGCTCGCGCACGAGCTCGGCCTCGACGTCATTGCCGAGGGCGTGGAGACGGAGGCGCAGATGCGCTTCTTGATCGGCGCGGGCTGCGAGCAGGCCCAAGGCTACTATTTCAGCAGGCCCGTGACGGCGGTTCAGGCGACGGCGATGTTGCGCGAAGGGCGCATAGAACCCGCGTCGGTGGCGCAGCCGCGGCGGTTTACGCCGGCGGCGTAACTTCCACCCGTTCGAAGGACTCAGGCATCGCCGCCGCGAAGGGCATCGAGACGGCGGCGATCACGCTTGGTTGGGCGTTTTCCCGGGCGCTGTAGCGCGTGCGCCGTGTCCGGCGCGTGCGTCGCCTTCGGCGTCAGATCCTCATAGAGGGCTTGCGCGAGGCTCGCCGGTCCGCGCCGCTCGGCGACATCGAGGACGCGCACGACCGAGAGGCGCCCCGAATGGGCGGTGGTCACCACGTCGCCACCATGCACGACCCGGCTCGGCTTAGTTGCGCGCTCGCCGTTGATACGGACCTTGCCATCTGCGATGAGGCGGGCGGCGCCCGAGCGCGTCTTCACCAGGCGTGCGCACCATAGCCACTTGTCGAGGCGCTGCTCCGGCAAGCGTCAGCTCGGCTCGGACCGGCCGCGCGCGGCGAGGCTGTCTCTCAGCTCTTTGAGGGCCGCGAACGGCGAGTTTTCGGAAACGCGCTCGGGCTTGGCATGATGATGGCGGTCCTGCGCTCTCGCCTGACCGCGGTCTTGGCCCTTGCCCTGGGCTCTGGCTTGACCCTTGCCATGGCGTCGCGGGCGTTTGCTGGAAGCGTCGGCCTGCTTGGCGTGCGATCCACTTTGTCTCTTGTGCGGCGGGCGGTGCGGCTCTTTGCGTCTGCTGGGACGCCAGATCTCGTCGAAGACGGGCTCGGGCGACACCGCCTCCTCGGCGTGTGCATTGGCCTCCGCGTTTGTGCCGTCTTCAGCGGACGGGCCCGCTGTCTGCGTCGCATCGGTTGCCTCTGGTGCGGATGACGGCGCGGCAGCACCGTTGCCGTTTTCACGCTTCCGTCGCTCGAGCCGGAAGCCAAGCGCCCGCAGAATCGAGCCGAACTCGTCGCCCGAGCATCCCACCATGGACATGAGCTCCGGTACGACACGGAACCCGCCGTCGCCGGTGGCGCCTGACGGCGCCGCCTCGGCTTCGCTGCCGTCCGCCGCGCGCCAGGTGACCCGCGCGCGAATAAGGTCGGAAAGACGCTCCAGCATGTCGATGCGCACGGCGCGATTGCCGGCCACATGGAAGCCGGCGGCCCGCCAATAGGGCTCGGGAATGGCCTTGTCCGCCGCCACCGAGGTCAGGCCCTGCTGCGGCCGCTCCGGCAAGCCATCGGCGTCGAGGCCGTGCTCTTGGCCGGCGTGCAGGGCCCACAGCAGAAGCAGAAGCTCGGCAGCTGCAGGCTTCAGCAGCGCCGGGAAGTAGAGATTGAAGGCGCCAAAACGCACGCCGTATTTGCGCAATTGCCCGCGGGCATTCTGGTCGAGCGCCTTGATCTCGGCGGAGGCCGTGTCGCGGCGGAGCACGCCGAGATTCTCGGTGAGACGGAAGGCAAGCCCGCGGGCGAGGCCGGAGAGGTCCTGGGCTTCGCTCAGCGCCATCAGCGGTTTGAGCCTTGCCTCAAGATGCGCGGCGAGCCAGGCGTCGAGGCGAGCCATCACGCGCTCCTTATCGGGCGGGCTCAAATGCTCGTCGGCCGAGACCTCGAAGCGCGGCTTCAGCGCCGTCTCGCCACGTTCGAGCCGGCCGATCTCCGAGCCCTGCCACATGATGCGGCCGCTGGGCGTCAGCGTAATGGCCTCATCAGGGGCGGCGGCGAGCGCCTCGGCGCGGGAGGCGAGCTCGATCGCCAGAACTTGCGCGGCGGCATGGCGCGCGGCCTTGCCGTGAATGCCGTCGCTCGACGCATCCGGCGTGAAGCGGAAGCCGTCGAGGCGGCCGACATAATGGTTCTCGACCAAAATCTGACCGTCAGGGCTGATCTCGGCCATCATATCCTCCTTATCGCGCAGGCGCCGCATGAGCACGCTGGTGCGCCGGTCGACGAAACGTTGTGTCAGGCGTTCATGAAGGGCGTCGGACAGTGTGTCCTCGATCGCGCGCGTGCGATCCTGCCAATGCTCGGGATCATGGAGCCATTTGGCGCGATGCGACACGTAGGTCCAGGTGCGAATCTGGGCGAGCCGATTCGACAGCGTGTCGAGATCGCCGTCGGTGCGGTCGGACTGCGCCACCTGGTTGGCAAACCAGTCCTCGGGGATACTGCCCTCATCGCTCATGACGAAGCGGAAGAGGGTGCTCACCAGCTCAGCATGGTTCGTCGGCGAGACCTTGCGGTAGTCGGGGATTTGGCACATTTCCCACAACAGACCCACGGCGGCCGGTGCTTTGGCAACGTCGCGCAATGCGTCGTCGCGCGTGACGTTCTCGAGCGCGATCACGTCGTCCACCATGCGCGAGCGGGCGAGGCGCGGATGGTCCGGCGTCTCGCGCAAGCTCTCCTTCAGAGCCTCGATGGAAGCGAAATCGAGCGTGCGACTGCGCCATTGCAGCACGCCGACCTGGTCGAAGGCGTGGCTCTCCAGCCTGTCGATCAGCTCGGAGTCGAACGGCGCAACCTGGCCGGTCACGCCGAACGTGCCGTCGTTCATATGACGTCCGGCGCGGCCGGCGATTTGACCGATCTCCGACGGCGAAAGATTGCGGTGCGCCTGGCCGTCGAATTTGCGGATGCCGGCAAAGGCCACGTGATCGAGATCGAGATTGAGACCCATGCCGATGGCGTCGGTCGCCACGAGGAAGTCCACGTCGCCGTTCTGGTAGAGCTCCACTTGCGCGTTGCGGGTGCGGGGGCTCAGCGCGCCGAGGACTACCGCAGCGCCGCCGCGCTGCCGGCGCACGAGCTCGGCGATGGCGTAAACGTCGTTGACCGAGAACGCGACGATGGCCGACCTGCGCGGGAGGCGGGTGATCTTCTTGTCGCCGGCGTAAGTGAGCTTCGAGAGGCGTGGGCGCGACACGAGGTTCGCGCCGGGAAGCAACTCGCGAATGGCGTCGCGCATGGTGGCCGCGCCGAGCAGCAGCGTCTCGTTCAGACCGCGCGCGTGGAACAGCCGGTTGGTGAAGACATGCCCGCGCTCGGCATCCGCCGCGAGCTGGATCTCGTCCACGGCGACGAAGTCGGCCTCCAGCTCCCGCGGCATGGCCTCGACGGTGCACACATAGAAACGCGCCGATGGCGGCTTGACCTTCTCTTCGCCGGTGATGAGCGCGACTTGGCCCGGGCCGACGCGGGCGACGACCTTGTCGTAGACCTCGCGGGCCAAGAGGCGCAGCGGCAGGCCGATAACGCCCACGTCGTGGGCGAGCATGCGCTCGATGGCGAGGTGGGTCTTGCCCGTGTTGGTGGGTCCGAGCACGGCGGTGACGCCGCGGCCCTTGAGGACACCTGTGGATTGCGTGGAAAAGGACCTGCTCATTCTACTTAGGTCTTAACGTGACTCTCGCTCGTGGCGTGAACGGGGGAAGAACGAATCCCGTCCGAATCGCTGACTCCGCCCATTCGGATTATGTTCTGCCCTAAAACGGCACATCTTTCGGGGCTTCCTCGGTTCTCGGGCGCCTGCCTCGCGCCTTCGGGGTCGAACGCTATATGTCGATTTCGGTCTTCTCTGGCCTCTAGCCTTGCAGGATCGCAACGGGAACGGAGCGGGGGCGAATCAGGGGTGCGTAAATTTTCAGCGTCCGTTCCCTACGACATGTTGGGTTTTGTGGCTCTCGCGTTAACACCTGGTGCGAACGGTGCGCGCACTCAGTTGAGGCTGGCGCGCCTCGGACCTGCAACTTGTATCGATGTGACCACGGCGGTGCCATAGCCCACGGGCGTTGGCAGCACAATCCGATAGGGCACATACATATGTGTCCCCTTGACCGGCATGAGCCAAACCTCGATCTCGTCGGTCTGCCGCATCAGCCTGATCCCCGGATTGTCGGGCTGGTAGCCGGCGATGGGGATGAACTTCACGCGACAGATCACGGCCGGTCCGGAATAATTGCCGGGCGTGGCATTGTGCACCATCACCGCTTTCTTCGGCTTGAGCACCAGATCGAAGCGCGCCTTGCCGTCGAACACGGGCAGCATCTGGTTGCAGACGCTCAAGTCGCCATAGGGGTTCGGCGAGCGCGCCGTGAGAAACGCGCCGCTCAACGGATCGAGCACGCCTTCGAGCTGCTCTTGGGTGACCGGTATGGTCCCGGGGATGGGTCGCTTATTGGGCACGATCGAGATGTGCTGCACGGCGCCGTCGTCGAAGGTCACGCGCAATTGCTCGCTGCCCCGGCTGCCGTCGGAATAGTTCGCCGCGTACATAGAGGGTTCGGGGCCTGCCGGCGTCACGCGGCCCGCGCTCGCCGTGGAGCCGCGCCACTCATAGAGGATGCCTTCGAGGATGGAGAAGCGGCCTTCGCCGCGCATCTGGTAGCCGTCCCCGTTGAAGGTTGTAGTCACCTGGAAGTTGCCGAGATTGATACGGCCAATATTGACCTGGTAGACGGCGACGATCGAGGATGCCCTGGGACCGACGTCCTCGGCGACGGCGTGCTCACCGGCAAGATTGCCGCCGAGCCCCAGCGTCAGGCCGGCGACAGCCGCAAGACTCAGACAATGCCGTGCTGCCCACATGCCTCCCGACCTCTGGCAAGGCGGCCCCGCGAGGCCCCCACGATCCCCGGAATGTCCAGGTATTTGGGGGATTCGTCAATTCGCGAAGCATAGACGGAAATCGAGGCGGTGCCTTGACCGAAAAGGGCCATCCCCGTATATCTCGGCTCCCTGGCGCCTGCGCTTGTGGATTGTCACAAGCCGCTACAGGCTTCCATAGATCGTGTTTCAAGAAGGACAAGGACCATGGCCCGTCGCTGCGAGCTGTCCGGCAAAGCCGTGCTCACCGGCAACAATGTGAGCCATGCCAAGCGCCGCACAAGGCGCCGTTTTCTACCGAATCTGTGCAATGTCACGCTCCAGAGCGAGGCGCTCAAGAAGCGCGTCCGGCTCACGGTCTCGGCCAATGCGCTGCGTTCGGTCGAGCATCGCGGCGGCCTCGACGCCTATCTGCTCAAGGCCGGCGATGACGAGCTGTCGATAAAGGCACGGCGCCTCAAGCGTGAGGTCGCCAAGGTGACCCAGGCGCAAGCCGCCTCCTAGGCTCTCTAGCGGGTCTGCGGCCCCGCGACGCGGTTTCCCGCGGGCATCGCGAACTGCATGATCAGCGTCCGCTGGAGCGGGCTGAAATTGTCGTCCGACATGAGGGTCAAGATCGTCTCGCCCGAGGCCGAGCGGAAGGCGGCGATCGCTTCCATATTGTCGATATTGAGCACGTCCGTCGCCTCGAGCAGAACCTCGCCCTCGATCAGCGCGCCGCGCTTGAGCTCGGCCGGCGTGATGCGGCGGATGCGCATCTTCACGCCTTCGCTGTAACGGAAACGCCGCTCGAGCACGACGATCCCGCCGTCGGGAAGACCCGCGGCGTCGGTGATGTCGAAGCCTTCGAGGCGCCGCAAGGTGATCGGCCGCGGGCTCGGGCCTCCGATCATCCAGCCTTTGAGATTCCCATTCTTGTCTCGCAGCCGCTCGGAGAAGGCGACGAGCGTTCCCTTGAGCGGACCTGCGCGGATCAGCGCGATGGCTTCGATACCTTGGTTGGCGCTCATGGCGTGGGCCTCTTTCGGCAGACGCACGGCGCGGTCCGGCGGTCCGAAACGCTTCGGCGTGAAGGGATAGAGCAGCACGCGGTGATCGCGCTCGAAGGAGACATAGGCTTGGCCGCTACGCGTGTCGCCGCTTGCGAGGGCGATTCCCTCGGAATCGCGTTCGTTGTCATTCGTCAGCGGCTTGCCGTCATGACCGAGAATGGGTCCGAGCGTCACATCTTGAAGCGCCTTGAGTGAGCGGCCGTCGTAGACGAGCCGCGCGCGCATCCATGTTCCGGCATCCGAGATGGCGAGCAGCGTCGTGCCGGTCGGGTCGATCGCAAGCCCCGAATAGCCGCCGAATTGGTGCGACTTGGCGAACAGGTTGAGCCCGCCGCGGAACACGAGCTTGCCGAAGTCTTTGCGCTGGGGCTGGTCGCGGTCGAAATCGATGGGAATGGCGGAAACGGGCGTCGTGATCGCGCGCGTAAGCACATCGGCGGGCTTATCGGCGAGCGCCGGCCCAATGACGACGACTGCGGCGACGACAAAGACAACGAATATTGCCCAAGGGGTCGGAAAGAAACGGACCTGGCGCAGCATGCCGCCGTCATAGCTCCCAGTCTTGTCGTTTCGCCGTTTTAGGCGCCGTCGGTCGGATGCACTACAAATAAAACAAAATAGCGAACCCGAAGCGCCTTCGGGCGTTTGGTCTCTGCTTACGCCGGGGAGTGTAAGCGATCACACCATGCGATATGCAATCTGTCTGTTGTCCTTAGCGTGAGAAGGAGGTCTAGATGAGCAATTCAGAGCGGATGGCTGAACAGGCCAAGAGATTGGGTCGGGACGCTGAGGATCAAGCACAGTCCATCAGCCGGCAATATCAGAAAGCTGCACAAAAGGGCCTCGATGATGCTACCCGGTCGGTGCAGGAAGCAAACGAAGGTCTTCAAGCGATCGCCGCCGAGATGACCGACTACTCAAAGAAGAGCTTCGACGACGTAATGCATGCTTGGGAGCAGTTGATGGGGGCCAAGTCGGTCGGGGAGATGTTCGAAATCCAAGCGCACTACGCGAAGAAAGCCCTCGAGTCGTACTCATCGGCGATGTCCAAGGTCGGGGGTCTCTATCTCGGGATCGCCCGCAACGCCACTAAGCCGGCCGAGGAGGCGGCCAAACGCCTCTCTTGACGGCGTGACGGTCTGATCGGGCTCAGTGGAGCTTCCGCCGCTTGGCACGCGCGGCGGCAGGCAGGCTGCGGTGTAATTGCCGCCAGGCGAGATCCTCGTCGAACAGTTCGGCCAGTTTCTCGGTCATGACACCGGCAAGCTCCTCGGCGTCGGTCACGGTGACGGCGCGGCGGTAATAGCGCGTCACATCGTGGCCGATGCCGATGGCGAGCAGCTCGACCGGGGAGCGGGCCTCGATCTCGTGGATCACCTGGCGCAGATGGCGCTCCAGATACGACCCAGAGTTGACCGACAATGTTGAATCGTCGACCGGCGCGCCGTCGGAGATCATCATCAGAATGCGTCGCTGTTCGGGCCGCGCCAATAGCCGCTCATGCGCCCAGGTGAGCGCCTCGCCGTCGATATTCTCCTTGAGCAGCCCCTCGCGCATCATCAGCCCGAGATTGCGGCGCGCGCGCCGCCAGGGCGCATCGGCCGACTTGTAGATGATGTGGCGCAGATCGTTGAGCCGGCCCGGAAGCGGCGGCTTCATGGCGTTAAGCCACGCCTCGCGCGAGTGGCCGCCTTTCCAGGCCCGCGTGGTGAAGCCGAGAATCTCCACCTTCACGCCGCAGCGCTCCAGGGTGCGCGCGAGAATGTCGGCGCAGCAGGCGGCGACCATGATGGGCCGCCCGCGCATGGAGCCGGAATTGTCGAGGAGGAGCGTCACGACAGTGTCGCGGAACGCTGTGTCGCGCTCCTGCTTGAAGGTCAGCGGGTGCATCGGATCGACGATGACGCGGGCCAGCCGCGAGGCGTCGAGCATGCCTTCCTCGAGGTCGAAGTCCCAGCCGCGGTTCTGCTGGGCGAGCAGGCGCCGCTGCAGCCGGTTGGCAAGCCTGGCGACGGCGCCGTGGAGCGCCACGAGCTGCTTGTCGAGAAAGGCGCGCAGGCGGTCGAGCTCATCGGTGTCGCAGAGATCCTCGGCGGCGACGATCTCATCATAGGCGCGGGTGAACACCTTGTAGCCGAACGCCTCGGGGTCATCGAGGACGGAGACGTTCGGGCGCCAGGGGTCGGAGCGCCGGGGCAGGTCGGCCGCCTCGGTGTCGCGGTCGAGCTGGTCGGTCGAGCCGTCTTCCTGATCTTCCAGGGTCTCTTCTGCCGTGTCGTCCGGCTCGGCGCGGGACTCGGTTGCCAGTTCGGCGCGGTCCTGACCGTCGGCGCTGTCATCTTGGTCTTCGGCGGCATTCGGATCGGAGTCGCCGTCCTTGATCTGCTCGTCGTCCTCCTCGCTCTGGTCGAGCTGGTCGGCGAGGTTGAGGGCGGCGAGCACATCGCGGGCGAGCCGGCCGAAGGCCTCCTGATCCAAAAGCGTCTCGGGCATGCGGTCGAGTAGGGTGCGGGCGCGTTCCTCGATCCACGGACGCCACAAATTGACCAGCGCGCGTGCCTTGGCCGGCGGGGCGACGCCGGTCAGCCGCTCGCGCACGAGAAGCGCCAGCGCGTCGGGCAGCGGCGCTTCGGCGCGCTCGGTCTCCTCGGTGATGCGGCTCCGCGCGTAGCGCTGCTCCATGCGCGCCTGGAGGTTGGCGGCGACGCCTTCCATGAGGTGAGCGCCGACCGCCTCGACGCGGGCCTGCTCGACCGCCTCGAACACGGCGCGCGCATCGCCGCCGGAGGGCGCAAGCGCGCGGTGGAGGCTGTCGTCGTGGCAGGCGACGGCGAGCGCCGCCGCATCGGCGTGGCCGCGGATCACGGAGATCTCGTCCCGGGTCGGCACGCGGGAAGGTTCGGGCACGCGCGCGGTTTTGCCGCTCAGCCCCGGCGGTTCGCTGGTGAACATCACCTCCACGGCGCCATCGGCCGCGATAGAGCGGGTGGCGAGGGTCAAGGCGCGCTTGAACGGATCGAGGGGCGCCTCTTTCCGCTTAGTGGTCATGGATTCAACTCAAGGCCACGTTGGCCGTCGATTGCGGCAGGTCCGCGCCGAAGCAGCGCTGGTAGAACTCGGCGATCAGGCCGCGCTCCAGCTCGTCGCACTTGTTGAGGAAGGACAGCGCGAAGGCCGTGCCGACATCGCCGAAGATCTCGGCGTTCTCGGCCCAAGTGATCACCGTGCGCGGGCTCATCACAGTTGAGAGATCGCCGTTGATAAAGGCGTTGCGCGTGAGCTCGGCGACGCGGACCATGTTGGAGACGACTTTCCGGCCTTCCTCGGTGTTCCACGCCTTCGCCTTGGCGAGGACGATGTTCACCTCGTCGTCGTGCGGCAGATAGTTGAGGGTGACGACGATCGACCAGCGATCCATCTGCCCCTGGTTGATCTGCTGCGTGCCGTGATAGAGGCCGCTCGTGTCACCGAGACCGATCGTGTTCGTGGTGGCGAACAGGCGGAAGGCAGGATTGGGCCGGATGACCTTGGACTGATCGAGCAGGGTGAGCTTGCCCGAGACCTCCAGAACGCGCTGGATGACGAACATTACGTCGGGGCGCCCGGCGTCGTACTCGTCGAAGCACAGCGCCGTGTTGGACTGCAGCGCGTAAGGCAGGATGCCCTCGCGAAACTCGGTCACCTGCATGCCGTCCTTGATGACGATGGCGTCCTTGCCGACGAGATCGATACGGCTGACATGGCTATCGAGATTGATGCGGATGCACGGCCAATTGAGCCGGGCGGCCACCTGCTCGATATGGGTCGACTTGCCAGTGCCGTGATAGCCCTGGATCATCACGCGGCGGTTGTGCTTGAAGCCGGCAAGAATGGCGAGTGTCACCTCCCGGTTGAAGAGGTAATCGGGATCCAAGTCGGGGACGTGCTCGTCCGTTTGCGAATAGGCCGGCACCTCCAGATCGGAATCGATGCCGAAGACCTGGCGCACCGAAACCGTCATGTCCGGCAGGCCGGCGCCGTTGTGGGCAGCTTCAAATGTCATGATCGATGATGAGCCTGTGTGTCGCGTTTCGGTAAGGGCTCGGCGTACAGGAAAACCCTGATTTTGCTGGGGGCTGGCCGGGCGACTTATGCAAGCCCCGCCTGCCTTAGATAATTATAGGCTTGGATCACTTCGCGCAACTTGTCCTCCGAGGACCGGTCGCCCTTGTTGTGATCCGGATGAAGGCGCTTAACCAATTCTTTGAAGCGGGTTTTGATGTCCACCTTGGTGGCGTTGTCGTCGAGATTGAGCTGGCGCAGCGCTTTCCGCTCCAGCCGCTTCAGGGGGCGGCGCGGTGCCGCACCCGGTTTCTGGCCCCCCGGCGCATGCTCGCCGAACAGGCCGAAAGAGTCCTGGGTGTCAAAGCGGTACGCATAGCCAGCCGGCCTGCCACGCTTGGTGCGGTTCCTTGAGGACGAGTTCACGCCCACGAACCAGGTGGGGCGGTGGCCGACAGCATCGCTCTTCTGGTGCTGGATTACCTCCTCGTCGGGAAGCCCGGAGAAATAGTTGTAGCCCTTGTTGTACTCGCGCACATGATCGAGGCAGTAACGGTGGTACTGCCCTTCCAGACCCCGGCCCTTGGGCGCCGGGTAGAGGCCGGGCTCGTTGCAGCCCTCCCACTCGCATGCGGGGCAGGCCTCGCGCAGCAGACGGTTCTCGTCAGGCTTGACGCGCAGGCGATCGAAAAACTTGGAGTCGAGCTTCATGGAATCCGCATTATGGGAAGCAGTATTCGTCACAACAAGAATGGCTCCACGATGACAAAGGCGATAGTCTGGGCGGTTAAGCGCCCGGCGCATGCGCAAAACCCCTGTCGAGGATCTCCAAGCATGACCGTTGAGAATTCAATCAGAGAAAAGTTGACGCGAGCCTTCGCGCCCGAGGCGCTCGACGTCGTGAACGACTCCCATCACCACGCCGGCCATGCCGGCTCGCCCGGCAGCGGCGAGAGCCATTTCAGCATTAAAGTGGTGTCGGCGGCCTTCGACGGCAAGTCGCGGGTGGAGCGTCACCGCATGGTGAACGAAGTGCTCGCCGAGGAGCTTGCCGGCAAGATCCATGCGCTCGCGATTACGGCGCTCAGCCCCAGGGAGGGCGCGCGGGCCTCATGAGGTCGTGCTTTCCTTCGCCTTGGCGCGGGGGACCTTGTCGAGAGGTGTCACCCGCAGGCTCGTGATGCGGTTCCTGTGCCGCCGCAAGACCTCGAAGCGGAACTCGTGGAAGGTGAAGGCTTGGCCCGGGTTGGGAATGGTCTGCGCCTCGTGGATCACGAGCCCCGCCACCGTGGTCGCCTCCTCCTCGGGCAGGTCCCAGTCCATGAGGCGGTTCACGTCGCGAATGGGCACCAGGCCGTCGACGATCAACGAGCCGTCGGGTTGCGACTTGGCGAGCGCCGCGGCGATGTCGGTCTCGTCGGTGATGTCGCCGACGATCTCCTCGATGATGTCCTCGAGCGTCAACAGCCCCATCACCTCTCCGTACTCGTCGACGACGATGGCGAAGTGAGCCTTGCGCTTCAGGAAAGCGTTGAGCTGATCCTTCAGCGTCGTGGTGTCGGGCACGAACCAAGGCGGCGTGGCAAGTGCCATGACGTCGATCTTGCTCGGATCACCCTTGGATTCTCGCAGCGCGCGCAGCAGCGTCTTGGCGTGGAGAACGCCGACGATCTCCTCGCGCTCGCCGCGCCATAGCGGCAGCCGCGTGTGCGGGCTCTTCAGTGCGGCGTCGACGATCTCGCCGGTAGGGAGCTCGGCGTCTATGGCATCCATGTTGGTCCGGTGCACCATGATATCGGACACGGTGAGCTCGCGCAGGTCGAGCACGCCGCCGAGCATGTCGCGGTCGAGCTTCACCACGCCGCCCTCTTTGTGATGCAGCTCGATGGCGCCGCGGATCTCTTCGTGTGCCGAGAGGACCTCAGTGTCTGGACTCACCGAGATGCCGAACAGGCGCAAGGTCTGGCGCACCAGGAACTGCATGGCGGCGGTCACCGGCGCGAGCACGACCACGACGAAGCGGATGACCGGCGCGACGGCGAGAGCCATGCGGTCTGCGTTGACGATGGCGTAGGTCTTCGGCAGCACCTCGGCGAACAGCACGACCAGCACGGTCATGACGATGGTGGCGTAAGCCACGCCGGCATCGCCGAAAATCTTGAGAAGCACGCTCGTCGCCAACGCGGACGCCGCGATGTTGGCGAGGTTGTAGCTCAAGAGGATCGCGCCGATCAGGCGCTCGCGCGTGAGCAGCAGGCGATTGACGATGCGCGCGCGTTTGTTGCCGTCTTCCTCGAGCGTATGCATGCGGGCGCGCGAGGCGGCGGTCAATGCCGTCTCGGCGCCCGAGAAGTAGGCTGAAAGGATAAGCAGCCCGAGAATGGCGCCGAGCGTGATGCCGAGCGCTAAGGTCATCGGTGTGCGCACTCCCGCTTCAGGAAGTCGGTCAAAGGCTCCATCAAGACGTCGTTCTCGACGAAGGCTTGGCCGATGCCGCGCACGAGCACGAGCGCGAGCTTGCCGCCCTTCACCTTTTTGTCCTGGGCCATGAGGCGCAAGAGCTCTCCGGTCGTGGGCGCCTCACCCGGAATGGCGGCGATCTCGGTGGGAAGCCCTACGTCAGTGAAATGCTTGACCACGCGGGCGGCATCCTCGGCTGGGCAGAGACCCTGCGCGACGGAATAGGTGAAAGCGAGACGCATGCCGATGGCGATGGCCTCGCCGTGCAGCAGGCGGTCGGAGTAACCGGCGAAGGCTTCGAGGGCGTGGCCGAAGGTGTGACCGAGATTGAGCAGCGCGCGCAGGCCGCTCTCCTCGCGCTCGTCGGCGACGACGATCTCCGCCTTGGCGCGGGCGCTCGTCTCCACGGCGTGGCGGCGCTTGCCGTCTTGGCCTGCGAACACGTCGCCCCAGTTCTGCTCGAGCCAGGCGAAGAACGGCGCATCGCCGAGCAGCCCGTATTTCACCACCTCGGCGTAGCCCGCGCGAAACTCCCGTTTGCTCAACGTCGACAGCGCCGAGACATCGGCGAGCACGAGGCTCGGCTGATGAAACGTGCCGATCAGGTTCTTGCCTTGCTTGGTATCGATGCCGGTCTTGCCGCCGATGGAAGAGTCGACTTGGGCGAGCAGTGTCGTCGGCATTTGCACCACGCGCACGCCGCGGCGCAGGATGGAGGCGGTGAAGCCGGCGAGGTCGCCTACCACGCCACCACCAAGGGCAATGACGCAATCGCCCCGCTCGACGCCGAGTTCGAGCAGCGTCTCGCAAAGCTTGGCCAGCACGGGGAAGCTCTTGCTCGCTTCGCCCGGTGCCACGACGGCCGAGCCGAGGAACAGCCCTTGCTCTTCGAGGCTCGCTTTCAGCGGAGCAAGATGAAGCTCTGCCACGGTCTTGTCGCTCACCACGGCGAAGCGGGCGCGGGGCAGGGCGGCGGCCAGGCGTTCGCCGGCAGACCCTATGAGGCTCTCGCCGATGACGATGGCGTAGCGCCGCTCGGGCAGCGGCACCTCGATCGTGGTCTCGGCCCCCACCGGGTCGAGCGTGACTGTCCTGGCGCCCATCACTGTACCTTCTTGCGGCCGTGCTTGGCCGGCTGGGCGCCCCGGGCGGGCACGGCGTCGCAGCCGAGCTTGGCGGCGAGTGCATCGGCCACGGCGCCGACGATGACATCATGGGGCACGTCGCGGCTTTCTACGACGATATCGGCCTCGGCATAGATGGGCGCGCGCTCGGCCATCAGTTTCTTCATCACGGCCTCCGGATCGCCGACGGTGAGAAGGGGCCGGTGGTCGCGCCGCCCCACGCGCTTGAGGAGCACGCGCAAATCCGCCTTGAGCCAGATCGAGATGCCGCGTGCCTTGATCGCCGCCCGGGTGTCGCTGTTCATATAGGCCCCGCCACCGGTGGCAAGAACCTGCGGGCCGCCCTCCAAGAGCCGGGCGATGACCTTTCGCTCGCCCTCGCGGAAATAGGCCTCGCCATGCTCGGCGAAGATCTCCGTGATGGTCTGGCCGGCGGCTTCCTCGATCTCGCTGTCGGCGTCGGTGAAGGGCAGGTCGAGCCAATTGGCGAGCCGCCGCCCGACGGCGGTCTTGCCGGCGCCCATCAGGCCGATGAGCACGATCGAGCGCCCGCCCAAGGATTGGCGGATCTCCGCCAGCTTCCGCTCGCGATCGTCCTTGTTATGTTCAGCCAAGCGTAGGGTCATCTTCGAAGAAGGGGTGTACTATATTCCCAATGCTGACAGGGCAGTGTCGAATCGTCCATGATCCGATTGTAGGGGTTAAGGCGCTCCCTGGTTTTGAGTCATAATACCGCCCTGTTCGGGACTAATAGACGGTTAGGATAGGCGGGGCGGCTCGATGCCAACACTGTTTCGTTTCCTCATGGTTTTAGGGACGATCGTCGGTGTCGTCGCTGGAAGTCTCTATGTGCTCGCCGAATATTTTCAGCCACAGCCTAAGGAAATCAGCAAAGCTCTGCGCAACGTCAAGGCGCACCCGCTCAACGAGGCGGACTCGACGGCCTCGACCGGGCCAGACGTCAACGCCTACCGGGTTCCACGCGCGGACGCGGGAGCCGCAGGAGATACGGGAGCCCCGCCAGACCTGGGAGGCCCGGAATAGGCCTCTTTACCGGGGTCTTGCTCGCCTGGGCCGGGCCACGCTGCCTGTCCCGCGCGGCGAAGGAGCTTAGAGGCCGTGGCTGCGGCGCGGGGCTCATCCAAGGGCGAAGGCGCCTCCGATCTGGGCCTCTTTCTCGACATGCTGACGGCCGAGCGGGGCGCCGCGGCCCATACGCTCGAGGCCTATACGCGGGACATCTCCGAATTTCTCGCCTTTCTCGCCGCGAAAAGAGTAAGCGTCCGCAAGGCCTCCGCCGATCATCTGCGCGCTTATCTCGAAAGTCTCGCCAAGAAGGGCTTGGCCCCCACCTCGCGGGCACGGAAGCTCTCGGCCATCCGCCAGTTCTTCCGCTTCCTCTTGGGCGAAGGCTTGCGGGCCGACGATCCCAGTTCGGCGATCGACAGCCCGAAGCTCGGCCGGCCGCTGCCGAAGATCCTGTCGCTGGCCGAGGTGGAGGCGTTGATCGACACGGCGAAGGCAGCCTGCGAGACCGCGGACGGCGCGGCGCGACGGCGGGCTTTGCGGCTCTACGCGCTGCTCGAGACGCTTTATGCCTCGGGCTTGCGGGTGTCGGAGTTGATCGCGCTCCCCCGCAACGTGCTGGCGGCCGACGATCGGGTCTTGACTATCAAGGGCAAAGGCGGGCGGGAGCGGCTCGTGCCGCTCAACGGGGCGGCGCGCGAGGCGCTTGCCACCCACATCGCGGCAATGAAAGAGGCCGAGACCGGACGGGGCACGTCTGCGTGGCTGTTCCCCAGCGGCGACGGCGCCCAGCACCTGACCCGGCAACGTTTCGGCCAGGAGTTGAAGGCGCTCGCGCTCGCCGCCAATCTCGATCCGGCGCGGGTCTCGCCGCACGTGCTGCGCCACGCCTTCGCCAGCCACCTCCTGGAGCGGGGCGCGGATTTGCGCACGGTCCAGCAGCTTCTCGGGCATGCGGACATCTCCACCACGCAGATCTATACTCATGTGATCGAGGAGCGCCTGCGGCGCCTGGTGGAGGAGCATCACCCCCTGGCTCAGGCTCATTTAACCAAGCGGCGCTAATCTCCTCATCGGCCCAGAGCGCGGTACCGGTTGACAGGGTATCTTGGCGAGGCCACTTACAACCCGGATTCCCGTAGCCTTTCTTCCTGTCGATGGATGCCCGCCCGGAAAACGGGGTTTCCCAAGGGGTCTAGCCAAGTCGCATGCGTACATATCTCGATTTCGAAAAGCCGATCGCAGAGCTTGAGAGCAAGGTCGCCGAGCTGAAGGCGCTCGCCGGCGACAATGCCTCCGTGCCGATCGCCGATGAACTTGCCAGGCTTGAAGGCAAAGCCCGCGAGGCGCTCGAGGAGACCTATGCGGAGCTCACGCCGTGGCAGAAGACGCAAGTCGCCCGCCATCCCGAGCGGCCGCATTTCAAGCACTATATCCAAGGGCTGGTGCGGGACTTCACCCCGCTCGCCGGCGACCGCTATTTCGCCGAGGACGAGGCCATTATCGGGGGCATCGGGCGGCTTTCGGGACGCTCGGTCATGCTCATCGGCCATGAGAAGGGCTCCGACACCGAAGGCCGCATCAAGCACAATTTCGGCATGGCCCGGCCGGAAGGCTACCGCAAGGCGGTGCGTCTGATGGAGATGGCCGACCGCTTCCAGATTCCCGTGGTCAGCCTGGTCGATACGGCCGGCGCCTATCCCGGCATCGGCGCCGAGGAGCGCGGCCAGGCCGAGGCGATCGCCCGCAGCACCGCGTGCTGTATGCGCGTTAGCGTCCCGATCGTGTCGGTGATCATTGGCGAGGGGGGCTCGGGCGGCGCGGTGGCCATCGCCACGGCCAATCGCCTCTACATGCTGGAGCATTCGATCTACACGGTGGCCTCGCCGGAGGCCGCGGCATCGATTCTGTGGCGGGATTCGGCCCGCGCACAGGACGCCGCCACCAACATGAAAATCACCGCTCAGGACCTGGACAGGCTCGGAATCATCGATGGCATCATCCCCGAGCCGGTCGGCGGGGCCCATCGGGACGGGGCGAACACGGTCAGCGCGGCGGGCGACGTCATCGTCCAGGCGCTTACCGAATTTGACGACATGACACCCGAGGCGATTCGCAAGGACCGCCGCGAGAAATTCCTGGCCATGGGCAGGGCCGGCTAGGGCGATTTCGCCCAAAAAAGCGCCATCTTTTGAGTCCAATTCGGGCTGCGGCGGGCGTATAATTACAGGCCAAAGTCGGGGAAGTGGGAGCGCGGCGGGCGCAAATCCTTGCGCTAATTTCCTCTCAACCCTTCAATTTGATCTTGGCCGAGGTGCGCGAGGGGCACGGCGTATGCTTCGTTCAAGGTTTCTCACAGCCGTGAGCACGGTTGGCGCGGTGGTTTTTGCCGCCGCTGCGCTCGCTGGTTGTGGCGAGTTCGCGCCCCCCTATATGAAGCCGCTCTCTGCGCAGACCCGGGCTCTTCTCGCCCAGAAGGGCATGACCGAAGACGAGCCCATCCTGATCCGCATCTTCAAGGCCGAGTCCGAGCTCGAGGTGTGGAAGCAGAAGGCAGACGGGCACTTCTACCACTTCAAGACCTATCCAATTTGCGACTACTCGGGCGGGCTCGGACCGAAGGTGAAGCAAGGCGACCGGCAAGCGCCGGAAGGATTCTACCTGATCGACAGCGAGCAGATGAATCCGCTGAGCAAATATCACCTCTCCTTCAACGTCGGATTCCCCAACGCCTATGATCGCGCGCTCGGCCGGACGGGCTCCAATCTGATGGTGCATGGGGACTGCACGTCGGCGGGCTGCTACGCCATGACCGACGCGGTCATCGAGGAGATCTACATCCTGGCGCGCGACGCTTTGGCCGCGGGCCAGACGTCGTTTCAGCTTCATGCCTTTCCATTCCGCATGACGGCGGCAAACATGGCGGCGCACCGCGACGACGAGTGGTATGACTTCTGGGCCAACCTCAAGGAAGGCTACGACTACTTCGAGACCACGCGGCTCGCGCCGAACCTCGCGGTCTGCGGCAAGCGCTATATCGTCAACGCGACCTTCGACGGCGCACATCCCAATCCGGCGGCCGCATGCCCGGCTTACCGGAAACTTCCGGTCGTGGCCTTCAAGCCGCCCAAGGACGACGGCAAAAAGGCCGTCGCCGAGGCCACGCTGGCGAAGCCGCTCGGCATCTCGATGGGCTTGAGCTTCGGGTCGATCACGCCGACCTATCGCGCGATGACGCTCGGGCCGGCGACGCCGAGCCTGAAGCCGGACG